>Ga0315542_1000514_pt1 | contig 24353 bp, 22 predicted proteins | sample SalMarSW160120MG_FD_202541 | JGI IMG/M metagenome (GOLD analysis project Ga0315542, IMG submission 202541) | Salt marsh sediment microbial communities from the Plum Island Ecosystem LTER, Massachusetts, United States - Salt Marsh Sediment SW1601-20 ... | reverse complement strand
ACAGGCGGCTTGAAGCAGAAGAAAGGCTGACAAATGAAGCTACCGGAAATAATACCGATTCCTCAATGAATTTTGTACCAAAAATGAATCTCAATGAGCTTCTGGAAGGATATAAAAAGATAATTCAAAATATATATGCCACAAAACCCTACTATAAAAGGATCCGTCAGTTTTTATTAAATTACAAGCGTGTCCATGGACAGCAAATGAAAATTGAATTTTCCCATGTTGGCGCTTTCTTCAAATCAATGGTCATTATCGGTATGTTGAACAAAGGCAGAAGAGAATTCTGGAAACTCCTGATATGGACACTTTTTAACAGACCGGGGTTAATTGTGGATGCTCTTACGTTTACCGTATATGGTTATCACTTTCAAACAATATATGGCTTAAGAAACAGTCATTCTTAGCTTCCCGTTCTCCCATTTTTTTCTACATCGCCTCTCGCTTTGTCAGCCATAGCTTTCTTTGACCTCCGTAGCTTTGCGAAGGAGGTAGCGAAGGCTGGTCTATAATACATAATACATTATTTGCCATTACGCCGTTGTGCCATTATGCCTTTGCGCCTTAATGTGTGAATGATGTAACTTATTTCTATAGTTATGTAAGAGATACCGGAATTAATAACCTCACCTTTGTGTTGTGAATTTCTTTAACTGAAGAAAGTTTAATAATGAAAACGGTAAACAATCATTTAAAGTGGGTTTAACAAAAATTAATTACATAAAAAAATGAAGAAAAATGAAGAGTTACAAAATGAAATTCATTTTGCTATAAGTCGTAAGCCATTGTTAAATACCTGGAAAACTGGTATTTATGCAAGAATCGGAAAGTATATGAAAATATTCAGTTATGTAGTCTTGTTCACAGGAATAGCAATAATCTTCAATTCCTGTGTGGGTGGTTTTATTGCATCGGAACCAGCCTATGTTGAGTATGCAAGACCGCAAAGACAGTATGATAACCAAATCTGGATAACCGGTGACTGGGGTTGGAACAACCAAACCCACGTCTATGTGCAAAAAACAGGTTACTGGACGAGTCCAAGACGGGGACAGTCATATGTACAAGGGTCCTGGAAGACAACTCAGCATGGTAAATCATGGAGGAAGGGTCATTGGCAGAAAGACAGTCGTAAGAATAATAACCATAAGAATGGCAAACGTCAAAATGGTAATGGTAACCGGTAATTGAATTGAAAATCCAAAATTAATACATAAACACGACTATAGATTTATACTATTATGGATGAAGAGTCGTTACGGTATTAAAATATTGAGTATATTGAATGAAGCCAGACTCCGCCCAGGACTCTGGTTTTTATTGCTCTGCCGGTTATAGCATGCACTGCTTTTTTTCTAAGGTTTATTTATAATAGAACAATAACACTATATTAATACTTATAAACATCTGATAATTAGCAGGGAGTTCTTTTTATAAGAAACAAGTTGAATGCCATTTAAGATTTAAGAAAAGATGTGAATAATGTAACATTTTAGCAGAATTTTATAACATTTTCGAACTGAATATCACGATTTTTATATCAGTAAAGCAACAAGAATAAACCATGTAAAAATATTTATATAATGCGTACAGAAACAAAATTTACTGCCGTAACAAATTTGAGAAAATATTTACTTGTTCTTTCTTTCGGGTTTCTCAGTCTGGGGATGTTATCAAATGCTCCGCTTGCATCCAAACAACAAATAAGAATGTTTAAAAATTCCAAAACATGCGTTGTGTTTGAAGATGGAGTATCATTTTATAATGCATATATTAGAGACGCTGTACAGAAATACTGGAAATCTACCAGCTATGAGTTTATTGACCAGAATGAGTTTGAAAAGCGCAAGACCGACTCAAAGTATTCTTTTATTGTCCTTATTGAAGAAGCTTATGATAAGGATCCGGGCGGTGTAAGCTACAATTATATTAACCTGATTTTAGGGGATGCATCGGGTAATATAGCCAGGATGCCAGAATTTTGCAGCATACCTCTCTCATATTCAGGCGATAATGGAATTGATTATGAATATGTTATACCTTCAATTGTAAAATTCATGCAGATACATGTAAAAAATCTTGAGAAAGATCGTTTCCCCATTTCATTAAATGGATTGAAATACTACAACAAAAAAGGTTTAAACGGCAAGGTTTTATTATTGAATAAAGATAAAATGGCTTCAGATGCTGATTTCCCTGAAAAAATAAAAACAGTATACCCAAATGTCGTTAAACTGATGACCACAGAGGAAATACAGAAAGAGCTCTCCACTGGTTCGCCTGATAATTTATTTCATTTTCATGTAGGTCCGCCTCAGGATGCAGGAGCAGGAAAATGTTTTGAGATGATATTTGATATTGAAGGTAATCTGTATTATTATAATTCCCGGAAGATCACCAATGATGACCCTGATGGTTTTAATATTGAAGATTTTAAAAACATCATGACAGGTTTTGTTGAAAAAGAAAATGCAGATGATCTGCCTGTCATAAGCTGAATTGGAGGCTGGATTGAGCAGGAGAACCGGGTAGAGCAGGCTCGCGAACTTGCAAAAAACGACATTCATGAATCATTGATAATCACTTTATCAGAATATTAGCTATCTTAGGTATTTTATAGAGCGAATACAATATTTAAAATAAATATATAGGTGACCCCAGCCAAGATCAAATCGGCAGTATCTATAAAAGAAAAATCTTCTGATCAGGATAACAGTTTGTTCCCAATAGTTGGCATTGGTGCTTCAGCAGGCGGTCTGGAGGCAATTGAACAATTCCTGGTAAATGTGCCTGAAAAAAGTGGTATGGCATATATTGTAGTTCAACATCTCGATCCTAACCACAAAGGAATGCTTCCTGAGTTACTTCAGCGGATTTCCAAAATGCAGGTTTCCCAGGTAAAAGACCATACTGTTGTCAGGCCAAATTGCATTTACGTAATTCCACCAAATAAAACAATGTCAATATTAAAAGGGGTGCTTAATCTGCATAAACCTGTAGAGGCCAGAGGACAGCGTCTCCCGATTGATTTTTTCTTATCCTCCCTTGCAGAAGACCGTAAGAAACTTGCTGTAGGTATTATTCTTTCGGGTATGGGTTCAGATGGCAGTTTAGGAGTACGGGTGATAAAAGAAAAAGACGGGATAGTCATGGTCCAGGAACCCGGAAGTGCAAAATTCGACAGCATGCCTTGCAATGCAATCGATTCTGTTGCTGTCGATATTGTAGCTCCGCCAAATGAATTGCCACAAAGGCTCATCGCATTCCTGAAACATATTCCTGTCCTGAAAGCTGACCCGGAGGTTGAGATGAAGGACAAGAGCTCAATGGAAAAGATTGTCAATCTGCTACGTATTCATACCGGTAATAATTTTGAATTATATAAAAAGAATGCGATTTATCGTCGTATTGAACGACGCATGAAAATACATCAAATAGACAAGATAGCCTCATATGTACTGTTTTTGAATGAAAATCCAAAGGAAATTGATATACTGTTCAGGGAATTACTGATCGGGGTAACTAATTTTTTCCGGGATGCAGCAGTCTGGGACAATTTAAAAGAAACCATTTTACCGGAATTACTTTCAAAGATGGAACCTGGCTCAATATTAAGAGCCTGGGTCCCGGGTTGTTCAACAGGTGAAGAAGTGTATTCCTTAGCCATCGTATTTAGAGAAGCTCTTGAAAAAATCAATCCTAACGTGGGATTTTCATTACAGATATTTGCAACTGACCTCGATAATGAAGCAATAGAAATTGCAAGAAAAGGAATCTTCCCTGCAAGTATTGAAGAAAATGTTTCGGCTGAGCGTCTGAAACACTTTTTTCTGAAGACTGATGACGGGTATCTCATTAATACGGATATAAGGGAGAAGGTTGTGTTTGCACAACATAATATAATTATGCATCCTCCTTTTACAAAGATAGACATCCTTTCGTGCCGTAACCTGCTCATTTATATGGAGCCGGAACTCCAAAAGAAGATGATCGGGCTGTTTTACTATAGCCTGAATCCAGAGGGTATTATAATATTAGGAAGCTCTGAGACCCTGGGAACTCAAAATCATCTTTTTAACTCTATCGATTTAAAATGGAAAATATTTAAACGTGCAGATGCTCTTCTGGAACCTGATTTAATTGATTTCCCAACTATATTTTCCAGATCAAAAACAGTCGGTACTGCAAAAGAGAGCCTTTCCTTATCAACCCAGAATATACAGGTCCAGGCCAATGATTTTTTATTACAGCATTATGCTCCTGCCGGAGTCCTTGTAAATGTAGAAGGTGATATTATATATGTCAGCGGGCATACAGGGAAGTATCTCGAACCAGCTGTAGGTAAGGCAAATATGAATATCTTTGCAATGCTTCGCGAAGGATTGCGCAATGAGTTTTCTATTGCATTCCGAAAAGCAGTATTGAAAAAAGAGTTGGTGGTTTTGCATAATATCAAAGTTGGTACAAATGGAGGTACACATTTAATAAATGTCAGCATCCAATGGATTGACAAACCTGAACCTCTGAAGGGTAAAGTAATGGTTATCTTCAAGGATGTACAGGATATTTCAGATTCGAAGCTTGCTGCCCGAAAAGAAAATAAGACATTAGATAGCATCAGGCTGATGGAGCTTGAGAAAGAGTTAAAATATGCCCGTGAAAAGATCCAGGATACACTTGAAGCCATGCAGTCATCGCAGGAAGAATTGAGGTTCACAAATGAGGAACTGCAGTCAACTAACGAAGAACTGCAATCGACTAATGAGGAACTTATGAGTTCAAAAGAGGAGATGCAAAGTATGAATGAAGAGCTTCAGACCCTAAATGCAGAACTTCAGTCGAAAGTTGATGACTTTACAAAGGTGAATAATGATATGATAAACCTTCTCAACAGTACCGATATTGCTACCCTGTTTCTCGATAAAGAAATGAACATTCGCCGGTTTACATCTCATGCGGTCGAAATATTCAAACTAATTAAAAGCGACATTGGGCGACCTTTTACCGACCTGGTTTCTGACCTTATATATCCTGATTTACGTGATGACGTTGCAAAAGTTCTTAAAACACTCCGCTATATAGAAAAACAGATCCCCACAGTAGACGGCAGGTGGTTTTCAATTCGTATTATGCCTTACCGTACTCTGGAGGATAAAATAGATGGGGTTGTCATTACTTTTTTTAACATATCTGATCTTAAAGAGGTTGAGATTAAGCTGCATGAAACAGAACAGATGAACCGCCTGCTCATGAATACTACCTCTGAAATTATTGTAAAACTGTCGCCTGACTGGAAAATGATGGAGGTCAATCCGGCAGGAGAAAAATATTTCGGCAAAAAACTAGAAGAAATGATAAACAAAAATTATATTCACATGTTCGTTCCTGAATCGTTGAGGGAAAAAACAAAAAAAAGACTGAATAAAATATTATATGATTCCCAGGATACTAGTTTCAAAATGCAGTTGAGAACAGCAGGTGATATACTAATTGAAGATGAATGGTCTGTAATGGTCCTTTTGAATAATTTTAAAGTGGCAAACGGGATAATATTATCAATAAGAAAATAGAAACACCATGAATAAAGAAAAACGAAATTTCACTGATGAACAGAGACTTAGAAGAAATGCGGAAGAGCTCCTGAAAAAGAAAAAAGATAAGGCTGACAAGTTCGTTATTGAAACTGATCCTATTAAGTTGCTTCATGAACTCCAGGTTCACCAGATAGAATTGGAAATGCAAAATGAAGAGCTGATCCAGGCAAACGCAACAGCAGAAACTGCTCTTAAAAAATACACCATGCTATACGATTTTGCACCGATGGGTTATTTCTACCTCAATCCCGATGCGATTATCATTGAGCTGAACTTTACCGGTGCCGAAATACTTGGCGATAAACGATTTAGCCTTGTAAATACCAGCTTTAAACTTTTTGTCACAGAAGATTCACGAAATGTTTTTGACAAATTTTTCAGTAAAATCTATACTAAAAAGGGTAAAGAATCATGCGAGGTAAAGCTTGGTTATGACAGTGCCCCATTATGTACAGTTTATATGGAAGGCGTGGTTACCGGAGATGACAGGAATTGCCTTCTTTCAGTAGTTGATATATCAGGTTTCAGAAGCTAGTATTTTTCTGATCTTTCATTTCAATTCTGACCATTTTAAAATTTCAGCTGAATTTGAATTTGTCTTCATAACTCATTTTTTAAAATGGAATTATTACCAAATCCTTACAGTCAATTACTAATTGTTCCTGCGTACTTTTTTGCAAGTTCACGGGCCTGACTAACCCAGTTATCCTGTTCAATACGACCTGGAATAATCTCAAGAACCTCTGTAATGGTTTCAATGTCCTTGTGAGTAAGTTTGCTTATTTGATCAAAAGTATAAATTCCAAGAAGGTTCAAACGTTCCTCTACCCATAGGCCAAGACCGTCAATCAGGGTTAAATTGTTTGCCTCGTGTTTCTGTGCAACCCCTAACCTGTCGAAGTAAATTCTATCCTGCCTGTCTATGATGTGTTTAAGAAGTTCTGCCTTATCGCCTGCGATCCTGACAAGTTCTTTTGCCTGAAGAATCCATTCATCTCTTTCAATTCTTCCCGGGAAGTATTCAATTGCCTCGGTAACAGCAGCAACATCTTCACTGTTAAAATTACTTATCTGTCTGAATGTATAGATACCCAGTACATTGAGCTTTTCCATTATCCATCCGCCAATACCGCTGATGTTTGTTAAGTCGTCAGCTTCTTCTTCTTTTGCAATTCCTATCCGATTAAAGAAAATGTTCATCCTTCTTTCACTAATCCGCTTTAAGAGCTCTGTTTTACTATCCATACTCTGTACGAGCTCCTTTGCCTGCGAAACCCATTCATCCCTCTCAATTCTGTCTGAGAAATATATGATTGCATCATTTATTGTCTCAATATCCTGTTCAGTGAAATTACTGATCTGCCTGAAAGTAAAAATATCTAAAGCATGAAGTCTTTCCTCAATATAAGGACCGATACCGCTGATCATTTTCAAGTCATCCTTTTCTGCTTCTGTTGCTGTTCCAAAACTTTTATAATCCAGCAAATGCTTATGTTGTGCTACATGAACCAGAGCTTCATCCTTTTCGTACAATAATTGTTCATTTCTTTTATTTTTTAATGCCATAGCATCTGTTTCATCAACAACCTTTTTTTGAAGTGCCTTAAGAGCTTTAACCTCGAGGATGAGATTTTTTATTTCCTTATCTTTTTCATTAAGGCTTATATTCAGTCTGCTTTTATCCTCGTAAAGTTTAGCGATCTCTTTATTCAGTTCATCCTTTTCTGATTGAATAACTTTAATTCTCCTTACATAAATCGACTTATAATAAAGCCATGCAGTTATATAACCAATGATAGCAGCAACCAGTAAAAAGGAAAGTATTTCGATTGTTGCTCCGCTTTTTGTTTGTACTAAAAGAATACCAAGTGCGCTCATATTTTTAATTTTTAATAATTATAGCCGCTCTCCTGTTCTTTGATCTTCCTGACTCTGTACTGTTATCCGATGCCGGGTCTTTCTCCCCTTTTGATTCAATTATGATTTTATCAGCTGGCATGCCTTTTTCTTCAAAATAATGTTTAACACTTTGTGCCCGCCTGTATCCAAGATCCTGATTATACTTATCAGATCCAACAGCATCGGTGTGGCCGATAACACTTAGCCTGGCTTTTGGGTTTTGATTCAGATAAGAATTAGACTCGCTGAAGTATTTGTCAGTCATCGCTTCAGATTTGAATTCAGATTTATCGAAAGCAAAATAGATTACCATGTTTCCCGGGACTACTGCAGGTTTCGGAACTAATGACTTGTTTATCGTGTCATAAGATGTTGAATCTTCAATGTTACCAGCAGAAATTTGCATAGTTTCCGTATCGCTGCATAATCCTTTTATCTTACATACATAGAGATGAGTTGACAATGCAGACCAGCCAAATAATGCAAGAAATCCAATAATTAAAATTTTCATTCTTTCTATCTTTAATTTTTAAAATACTTTCACTTAACAAATTTTCTTTCAAATGGAACCTTGAACAAAAAGCAGGCTCTGCAGCTTATGTTTTTTTCATCAAACTTTACACAATTCAGGATACGGGTCACCAGAAAAGACGCCTGGAATCAGATATGCAAGTGCTGTAAGCTGCCAAGGACACCAAATACATTAAGAAGCCAAATTACAACAACAATCACAATTACTGCATTCAGAATGCTTTTAATGGTGCGCTGCATAGGAATATAGTTATTCACCAACCAGAGAAGAACTCCGGCAACAATAAGAACAAGAACGATAGTTAAAAGTGGCATGATAATAATAGTTTAATTTATTTATAAATATTACAAAGCAAAGTTGACACACTTTACGTCAGGAAGTATTACACAACTTCTGTAATAACTTACATTATTCACACATTAACTTATACCAGATGAATAATAATTTGCGGCACCTAGCCAGTGGTATTTCATTTCTTATTAACATCCTTTAATCTAATTTTTAACTAATTCCACAGTACCCGTAGCGTCAACTTCAACAGGAATCGCTTTAAAATCTTTTATACTGTTCACTTTAATTTTACATTTTAGATTGAGATCGTATTTTAATATATCATTGTTGGTGATGATCAGCCATGCTGTTTTAAAAGGACTGCTGTATTCAATAATAATCGGTATGTCGATTATCTGGCTGGATCCTGGTTTGATATCAATCGATTGGGTAACATTCCCTTTCGAAAGGAGAGTATTTATTATTTGTAAATTATAGCTGATTTCATTCAGATGCAAATCAATATTCTTCCCGTTATTAATGATTTCGATTTTTAAAACAGCATCTATAGTTTTATCCTTCAAGTTATATTTCTTATGCTCTAATTTCAAAATTGTTATTTTGGGAGGAATTGGAGATGCTATCCTGATTTTTCTGTTAATATTGATCTTTTCGCTTCCTATCAGGGTATTATATACAATGTCGAAACTGATCTCCAGGTCAGTTGAATCCTGTCCCTGCAAATTACCAATTGTCTTTTTTATTTCCTTAAGTGATATATTAACAGGAAGTTCAATCGTATCTGTTTCGAACCATTTCTGGTCAATCTGAACGGGTACAGTTTCTTCAACCATTTTGAAACCATTCAGTTTAATCTCAAAATTGAGGGTGTCAATTACCATTTTATAAGGCATTTTATTCTGGATGAAAACATATAGTTTCAACAATGCCGAATCTTTTTTAAGATCAATGTGAACAAAGCTTATTTCATTTATACCGGGAAAGATCAGGTTGATTGCTTTTCTGGGATTAAAAATATAATAACAGATAATTGAAATAATTACTATTACCAGAACAACCAGGAGTATTTTAACTGTCTTAAACTTTAATTTCATTAAAAAGCAACAGGTTTTTAATTAGTCCCCATTCCTCAGGCTATTCTTTCAAAGTCTTCTCCCCTGGAGAACTCTCAGAATAACAGCAATAATTGCTATTACAAGAAGAACATGAATAATACCTCCGGCATGAAATCCGACTAACCCGATAAGCCATGCTATAATTAATATTACTGCGATGACATAAAGTAAATTTCCCATGATTTAAAGTTTTTAATAAATATTTAAAAAAGAGTTATGTTATTCTCACATTCTAATATGCGACATGCCTTAAATTTCTAATTTTCTTAAAGTGCGATGGGGTGAAACCTGTAATCGCTCTAATCTGTCCTGACAATTGAGCTACGCTACTGTAGTTTAACAGATAGGCAATTTGGGTAAGATTAAGCTTAGAATATACAAGCAATTCTTTAGCACGTTCAATTTTATGAAAATTTAAAAACTTTTCAATCGAAGTGTTTTGTATCCCCTGGAAAAGGTTATCAAGCCAGGCGTAGTTATGATGAAGCCTTTTACTTATATACCCACGGAAATTCTTTGTGCACCGGATATCACTATAATGAACCAATTCAACAATAATGCTTTTAATTTTTTTAATAAGCAACCCTTCTCTCTCGTCAACCAGTTCAAATCCCAGTATTTTTAACGCATCTTTCAATTGTTCCCGTTGTTCCGATGAAATACCCTCTTTGATTATTATCTCCCCCGACGATATTAAATTCTTATATATCCCCAGTTTCTCCAACTCTGACTTCACCGCCATTTTGCTATGAATGCCCACCATGTTTTTGATATATAATATCATAGATATATATTTTGAAACAGAAGTTTTTAACGAAAATGACTCTTCATTTTAATATCATTCATAACCACTTTTTATGATAGTTGAGATCATCTTAAACCTCTCGTTTGCCTTTATTGTGTTCCGAGTATGAGCTGGTATGATAATTGACTGACCTGTATCAAGCATATTAGATTTTGCATCGATAACAATTTCGGCTTTACCATCAATGATCTGGACAAAAGTGTCGAATGGAGAAATTTTTTCCGTTAATGCTTCGCCTGTGTCAAATGCTTCTGCACTGACATTCCCAGTCGATTTCTTAATAATCGTTTTGCTGACAACCGATCCGGGCACATATTCAATAATTTCAACTATAATGAATGCTTTTGATTTTACGAAATCCTTATTCTCCATATTTCCTGTTATTTGTCAGATCCGGCAATTATTTTCCGGAAGTGATTGGTCAAATCATTGGCTTCAATTAACCATCAATTTTTCTGTGAATTAAAATATTCTGTTGTCAGTACTAATTCAGCATCCGGAGTTTGAACACTTGGATCATACTCGGCTGTAATAAAAATTTTGACCGGCCTGAACGAGGATTTAGTTTCTAGCTTTGCACTTAATTTTTTAGATAAAAACGCCTTTTTGGTTTTTATCTGGCCTATGTTTTTTGTATTATTATCTTCGGTCACCATCCATACAACATATGTGTTCTTTGGTGGCTGAAGTCTGCTGGCCTCAGAAAGATTTTCCAGGTCTATTTTTATAACATAATTGTTGTACTTATCTGTTCTAACTTTTACAGAACCCCGGGCAGCGGGTACAACAGAAGAGTTTAAAAATTTTACCTGGGCATTGCAGTTACTAAACGAAGATATTATTATAACTCCTGCAAAAGCTATAAAGATATTTTTTAGACGAATTATCAACCTTTTAGCTTCCATAATAGATAATTTTAATTTTAGACTGAATTAATATACCACAAAGGTTTATAATGCAGCCTCCAAAACATTACATAACTTTAAAAAATAATTACATCATTCACACATTTTCCAGAGGAGTGCGCCGTTTTTGCTTTATTTGCTTGAAATGAGAGGGAGTTAGCCCTGTAACTTTTTTAAACTGGCTGGAGAGATGGGATACGCTGCTATAGTGTAACTTAAAAGCAATTTCTTTAAGATTAAGTTCATCGTAAACAAGTAATTCTTTTACCCTTTCAATCTTGTGGTTGATAAAGAATTTTTCAATTGTTGTTCCCTGGACTTCAGAAAAAAGGTTGGCGAGATAAGTATAGTCGTAATTTAGTTTTTCACTCAGGTAATCGGAAAGATTTATTTTCAACTGGTCCCCCGAATAATGGACCAGTTCAATAATAATATTTTTTGTTCTTTCAATTAGTATGCTTTTCTTATCGTCCATCAGTTCAAGTCCTGATTTCTTTAAAGCATCATTTAAATGATCCCACTTTTCTTTTGAAATATCCTCTTTAATTTCTGCCTCACCTATCTCCACAACAGTATAATCCAAACCCAGTTTTTCAAGCTCTGACTTTACCACCATTTTGCAACGGATACATACCATATGCTTAATAAAGAGTTTCACTTTTTAATTTAATTTTTAAATTTCACTAAAGCTTAATAAGTTGTTATTCAAATTGGTTTTACAAAAATAAAAAAAATAAACTAAAAACTCTTTTATGAATTTCCATTTTAGTTTATTCGCTATTGTCTTAACCCGGCTTTTTAAGCTATGTTAATCATTTAAAGCCCTATATTGAATATGTGAATTATATAAATTAATTAAGTAATTGTGTAACAAACCAAAAGGTTTTACCATTTAACTTTGAACTATTGTTTTTAAACTAATTTTAAAAAATCAGAAATGAAAAAAATTATTCTATTTACATTGCTTTTTATTTTCACTTTGGGTGCATCAACGGTATTTGCAGGTAATTCTGACCCGAATTCTGCAAAGGATAATCTTGTTGTTCCTGAGAAAAAGGAAAATAAATTATCTGACGAAGAGATGTCTCGTCTGACAAAACGCGTTGAAGAAATACGCGATATGGATAAAACAAACATGACCGTTAAAGAAAAACGTGAATTGAAAAAAGAACTGAAAGGGATTAAGGAAAACGTAAGGAGAAATAGTGGTGTTATTTATATTGGTACCGGCACACTTATTCTTATTATTATTCTGGTAATAATTTTACTTTGATCATTAGTATTTCTTTGCTTTCCTTAAATAATTGTTTTATAGAAATATTTTTGATTCTCAAATCAAATAAAGTATTACATCAAAGATTAGGTTTAAGGTTAGTTTAGGTTGGGTTTAGGTAGGGTTTGACAAGGAGGAGCATTGATGAAAATACAATTCTCCTCCTTTTTTTTAATAAATAAATCTATTTTGTTAAGCAGGTAAATATTCGAAAAAAATTTATCATGAAAACTTTAATAAAAATTTTTACATTACTAATTGTAATGTTTATTTATTCCTGTGCAGTCCAGAGACCGATTTCATCACAGCAGGGAAATGTGAGCTTGCAGGTTTTTTATGATCAGCTAAGTCCTTATGGTCAATGGGCCAATAATCCCAATTACGGTTACGTATGGTTTCCGAATGCGGGGAGGGATTTTTCGCCATATTCGACAAATGGATATTGGGTAATGACAGAATATGGCTGGACGTGGGTGTCGAATTACTCTTGGGGTTGGGCTCCGTTTCATTATGGCCGCTGGGATTACGATAATTATTATGGCTGGTTTTGGGTTCCTGATAATGAATGGGGACCTTCCTGGGTAACCTGGAGAAGGGCCAATGGTTATTATGGTTGGTCACCAATGCGACCAGGAATAAGCGTCAACCTAAGTTTTGGTGGTGGATATAACGACATAAACCGTTGGAATTTTGTACCTGAAAGGGATTTCGGCAGACGTGATATTGATAAGTATTATTCAAATAGGAGTAATAATGAAACGATAATCAGAAACTCTACAGTAATAAATAACACATATAATGACCGAAGTCGTAATGTAATCTATATAGCAGGACCTCAAAGAGATGATGTTCAAAGAGTTACTGGCAGGAGTATCGGTAATGTAGCTATTCGGGATAATGACAGACCGGGAGAGAAACTTAATAATAATCGACTTAACATTTACAGACCGCGAATAGAACGGATCAACAACGGGAGTCAGAAGCCAGTTCCATCCAGAACAATAAATATGAAGGATGTCAGACCAGCAGAGGAAAGAAATCCGGCTAATCAGCAGCACAATGTCAAACCTGTTCAAAATAACAGGAGAGCGGAACCACAAACACAACCACAACAGCGCCAGAAATTGCAAGGGCAACAGCAAATAAAGGAACAGGAACAAGGACTACAAAACCAGCAAAAGCAGAAAAAAACAGAGGTACAGAAACAAGGACTACAAAACCAGCGAACCCAGAAAAAAACAGAGGTACAGAAACAAGGGCTGCAAAACCAGCGAACCCAGAAAAAAACAGAGGAACAGAAACAAGGGCTGCAAAAGAAACAACAGAATAAAGAAGTTGTTAATAAATCAGAAAATAGAAGAAAAAGCAAACAGCAGAAAACTATCCCACCACCAAAAAAGAAAAAAAGAAAAAGATAGGTTAACCTGCCTTCTAAAAGCTGGCATCTGAATAGAATAATGTGCTGAATTCATTATACTTAATTTTAAGTTAATGTGTGAATTATGCAATTAATTCAAAGAATTATATAACACTCACACAAAATTATTGGGGTATTTTTACATTGGCTGATTTTCTTCCTTTGTTAAATCAGCTATAATATAATTAACTGGACCCCATGTGGATTCAAATCAGAAATATGGAAAGTGACCGTTGCATAACTTTAGTTAAGGAAGAACTGAACATGCTTGGCTTCCCATATGATTCTGTTGAGTTGGGACAAGTGGAATTAAGGGATAATGCATCAACCAAAGAATTGCAATTGATTGATGCAGCACTTAAAAAATCAGGACTTGAGTTAATAGTTGATAATTCAAGTCACCTTGTCGGAAAAATTAAAGTGGCCATTAAACATATGGTATATTGTTCTGATGGTCTGCACAAGCTAAATACTTCTGAATATTTAACTAAAAGGGTCAACTTCGATTACAATTACCTCAGCAAAATATTCTCCAATATTGAAGGAATAACCATTGAAAAATATGTAATCCGGGAGAAAATTGAACGTGCAAAGAAATTATTGATAACAGGAAAATTCAGTCTGAGTGAAATCGCTTATATGTTACTATACAGCAGTGTGGCTCATCTTTCAAATCAATTTAAAAAAGTGACAGGGTTAACCCCTGTTGTTTTCAAGCAATTAATGGACAACAGATATCAAAAACCTGTTAATGCGTGAAGAAGGTTGAGCCTTTAGAGGCTGTAAAAGCTTTAGAGGCTTTAAAGGCAAGAAAGTCCGGAACCAATTCTTTAACGAATTTTCGGCTTATAAAGAGCTTGTGGATAATCTGTTTTTTGATTATTTTGCCAATTCCCAATGTTTTATCACAGGAATATTTTCAGCAGGAGGTTAATTATAAGATTAATGTTACTCTCAATGACAAGCTACATGAATTAAATGCCAAAGAAACAGTTGAGTATATTAATAATTCCCCCGATACGCTTCGGCTTTTGTTTTTTCATCTTTGGCCTAATGGCTATTCTAATAATCAAACGGCATTAGCAAAACAACTGTTTAGTCAGAAAGGAAAGGAAAGATTATTCAATGATCCCGAATTGAAAGGATATATCGATTCATTGAACTTTAAGGTTGAAGGGCAGTCGGTTAACTGGAATTTAATGCCGGGAATACCTGATATTTGCCGGATTATTCTCAATAAGGCACTTTGTCCGGGTGACACAATAATAGTGACCACTCCATTCCATGTTAAAATTCCGGCCGGGGTAACTTCACGATTAGGACATATAGGGGAATCATATCAGATATCCCAGTGGTATCCCAAACCAGCGGTTTACGACAAATCCGGCTGGCACCAGATGCCATATCTCGATCAGGGCGAGTTTTATTCTGAATTCGGGAGTTTTGATGTGAGTATAACTTTGCCTGAAAATTATACTGTAGGTGCGACAGGAACCCTGCAAAATGACATAGAAGCTGAAAGACTTGATAAGATTGCTGCTGACACTGCCTGGGAAAAGATCGGTGACTATAGAGGAGCAGAATTTCCGCCCTCCTCAGGAATTATGAAAACTTTAAGGTATACAGGAAATGAGATCCATGATTTCGCATGGTTTGCCGATAAGCGATTCCATGTATTAAAAGGCAGTGTGAAACTTCCCCAATCTGACAGAAAAGTGATTACATGGGTGATGTTCACCAATCAGCAGGCGGATCTCTGGAAAGATGCTTTGAAATATGTGAACAGAGCCATTTTATATTTTTCAAACAGGATTGGCGACTATCCATATTTTACATTTACAGCAGTGCAAAGCGCACTGACTGCAGGATCGGGGATGGAATACCCCGGATTAACAGTTATAGGTATTGAAGATGATGCTTACTCCCTCGATGAAGTTATTGCACATGAAATATGTCATAACTGGTTTTATAGCGCTCTTGGATCCGATGAGCGTCGTTTCCCGTTTATGGACGAAGGCATCACCAGCGCATACGAACTAAGGTATATGAACGAAAAGTATCCCGAAAAGAAGCTTTGGGAATCTTATTTTAATAACAGGAAGCTGCCAGAATTCTTTCACATAGACAAAATGCCTGCAGAGAGAATACAGGAACTTGAATGGCTTGTTCAGGCACGCTTGAACCTTGAACAGCCAATTAACCTGCCGGCAGCAGATTACAGTGCCCTGAACTATGAAATTATTCTCTATGATAAAGCAGCTATAGGTTTCAATTACCTGAGAGCCTGGTTGGGTGATTCCCTTTTTGATTCAACAATGCATAATTATTATCACATATGGAAATCAAAACATCCTCAACCTGATGATCTCCGCGGTATATTTGAATCCCAGACAGGTAAAGACTTAACATGGTTTTTCGGTGATTTTATCAATACAACCAAAAGGCTTGATTACAAAGTTGTTCGCTTCATGAATCAGCAACTTCTTGTAAAAAATATGGGAGAGATGGTATCACCTTTAAATATCTCCGGAATACGAGGCGATTCAATCTTTTTTGAGAAGTGGTCAGATGGTTTTAAAGGGCGCAAATGGATTGATATTCCTCCCGGAAATTATTCTGAAATTAAAATCGATCCATTTCATTTAATGCCCGAATTATACCGACTCAATAATAACACCAGGGTATCAGGCATTTTCCGTAAGGCTGATCCCATAAGATTTCAACTCTTATATACTATTGAAGATCCCAGTAAACGAACTATAACTTATATCCCAACAGTTAACTGGACAAGAGAAAACGGTTTTATGGCTGGTTTGACATTACACAACGGATTGTGGTTATCCAAACCTGTAAATTACTTTTTTATGCCTTTTTATTCATTTGGGAAACCCGGTCTGGCCGGATATGGGCGAATTTTATTCAATATCACGCCCTATGATAAATTCATCAGGATGGCGACTATCAAGCTGGAAGCTACACAATTCGGAGCTCCAGGCAATCAAAATTACCATTTAATGATGACCGGATTAGATCTCTTTTTCAGGAACAAAAAAGTAAACAACTCTTTCTTGCAAAAGGCATATGGTGTGTATACAGGTGCATCGGACCTGTTTAAAATTAACCTTGCTGAAAAGGCCCATATGAGTTCTTATCTTCAGTTTGGATATATCCTTGAGAATGCAGGATTGGTAAATCCTTTCAACCTTACTGCCGCATATGAATCAGGTAAGTCTTTCCAAAAAACATCTGTAGAGATAAATTACAAATTCAGCTATTATGGAAAAGATCAAGGTTTGGATATAAGGATGTTTGCAGGGACAATGCTGAAATATTCTTCTGAGGTTCCTTTCTATTCTTTTTCGGCAAGCGGCAGAAGCGGACGTGAATTATATCTTTACCAGGGCACCTACCCTGATCGTTTCAGTGTTTTCCCGAAAACTTTCTGGTCGCGACAAATGATCTTATCTGAAGGGGGGTTGGTTTCACCTGTTAATGATAGTCTTGGCTTTAGTCATTGGCTTATCTCTGTTTCCTTCTCCAGCAATCTGCCGGGAAAAGCCGGCAGGATGCCTGTCAAACCCTTTATTAATTTATTATTGAACGATCATGGTTTAAGTACTGGTCATAATTCGCCATTTTTCTATGAAGTTGGACTGAAAGCAGGTATTTGGAACTTTTTCGAGATCCATATTCCTTTACTGGTTTCCCGGAATATTGGATCGATAAGCTCTTCAATCAAAGAAAGGATACGTATTGTTTTAACCCTGGATTCATTTAATAAGTTAAAGTTGAAGGGCTTGCATAAATTTTAAAATCTATATTCAGCAGCAGTCTGTCTTCTTCGCAAACATATTAACAACAAATGATTATTTATTTTATCAGATCACTTATACAGGATCTATTCATATTTCAATGATTCCGAGGGATTTGTACGTGAGATAGTCAGGGTATTATATCCTATTGTCAATGCCGAAATAGCAATAATTAAAATTCCGGATAAGATAAACTGTGTCCAGCTGAATGCAACCCTGAAAGGATATTTTTCAAGCCACTTCTCCATAATGATCAGTGTGACAGGCGCTGCAGTAATAATTCCGGCAGCAATAAGCCTGAAAAAATCTGCGGAAATAATTAACATGATCCTTGCAGTAGAAGCTCCGTTAACTTTCCTGATCCCTATCTCTTTTGTCCTTTGAATATTTATGAACCACGAAAGTCCGAACAATCCCATACAGGCTATTACAATGGCCAATATGGCGAAGAGCCCGAAGATAGTCCTGAATTGTACCTCAGCCTTGTACTGGTCATTATAATGATCTGAGAGGAAAAAATAATCAAAGGGGTTCCCGGGGAAGAATACTTCCCATTTTTCTTTTATAAGACCAATTGTATTTTGCATCTTCCTGAAGCTGTCACTTCCGGCCTGCCCGTCAAAATTTATCCTTACGGAATAATAGTCTCTGGCTCCTGGTGTAAGCCTGAAGATCAGCGCATCATACTTCTCTTTCAACGATTCCTGGTGAAAATTCTTCACTACCCCTATGATCTTATAATTTGCCCCCAGAAATAGATCATCACCCCCAGGGCACTTTCCGGGCTTTCAAAATTCATTAGCTTCAAAGCCTCTTCATTGAACAGGACAGTTTCCTGATCAGTACCGAACTCCCTGGAAAAATTTCTCCCGCCAATAAGAGTGAGACCATAGGAATCAACAAAATCATAGTCGATGCCGATCACCCTATACTGATTCGACTGGGATTCATCATCACTGGTCCGGCGGATTCCTCCGGCAGAAAGACCGAAGATATGTATTATGGAAAAAGTCTTGTTCTTAAGGATCTCGCGAATTGAAGTAATGAGGTAGTTTCTCAGCATAGGATAGATTAAAATAATATATGAGTCAGAGGAATAAATATCGGAATTCCTCAGCAATAAATTATACTATGCCAGGGAATAAATTTATTATCATATACTTTATCACCCGATTGTACTGCAAAAAGGATAAGCCGGGCCAGGTTAATAATGAAATGAAGGAGGAAGCTTAGGAAGGCTTTTCTTTAATATGAAATGAATTTTATAATGAAAACCAGTAATTGAACTTAATTAGAAAAATATTGTCCGGATAGATCTTAAAAAGTTTTGAAAAACTCTTCCCAATATTTGCATCTGAACTATTCTCTGATCCTGTACGGTCGTGAGTCCATACAAAATAAATGTTTGAACCCGGTTTAAATTCCCATCTCACAACAAAGTTTGACCGGAATTGCATGAAGTTAAAATCGGGATTATTAAAACCATAATCAGGCAGGGCATCGTGATTTTCATCAACATAATATTTCCGTTCACCAGGATTATACGATATCTCATTATCTTTATAGAGATAACAGCGATTGACCGGATTATCATCTTTTGGTGAAACGACTTTTTTGAATCCGGAATAAATACCTGTTGATATGAAAGGACTGCCATAAAACCGAATGGAAAGATCGGGTGTTATATAGCAATCCAATCTTAGAGTAATACCAAAAGTCTTCTGGTCGAGATGACCCATAAGATACAATTTATCACTACCCTGATTAACAGTAGTTATGTACTGATAGTTATTGTAATTGCCTGAATAATAGCCATTAATATTCATCTGGAAGGCATTGCTGATCCTGTAATCTACAGCGGGGGTCAGGTTAACAAACCTCGAGTCATCATCATATAACTGGGACAATACATTCATATTAAAGCTGAACTTTTTGCGTGTATCTGAAGAAAACCCAAATGATAACTCCCAATCTCCGGGTACTTTAAATGACGGGCCGCCTCTAAGTATCCGCATATCCAATGTTGTGGACATCCGCTTAATTCCTGCGTTAACACTCCAATAACTGTGAAAACGCGATTTATATTCAGTTCCTAAAGCAGAATACAAATGTTCGCCGCCAAAATTCCAGGCATTCTCCTGTTCCAGGTATATTGAATAACTCAAAAACAACTTATTCGGATCTATTACATCGTAACCCACACGCGAATTTTGCGAAAGGATATCAGCCATTTTAAGATAACCCATATCGTTCAGTTCCAGACCGGGCGATCGCCAGTTAAAATTTTCGCTAAACCGCAACCGGCCATTACCCCCCCTGCCAACTTCAATTATACCTCCATGACCCGTAAGTATTTTTGAAGTTGAATCTATGCCTAAATAATCCGCATCGGGACGCTGATAAAAGTGAACCGGATTCTGCTGCAGGTTTATTATTGATTCAGTGGAACCCTGCACCTGGCTGAAAATGGTCTTCAGATCAAAATAATAGGTTCTGTCCTTCCAGTAATTTTCAAAATCAAGTCCGCCACTATAAGCAGATCGCCCTAAGCCGTTACTGTTAAGTTTAGCAAGATTACGATTTGTTGAGGTAAAGATCCCTCCAATAACTGTATTTCCCTTACGAAAATCCTGCTGAATTCTGGTTACCAGGTAATTTGTAAAAGGTTCTACTGTTTGTTCCCGTGTTTCCTGCCCATCGGATATTTTAGCCTTCTCGTTGGCAGTTATACTTTCTACCAAACCAATTGAGAGTCCTTTCTCTGTTTTTCCTGTAATCTTTGCGGCACTTATGATTGTTGTCTGGTCAGGCATTGATACATACTCATTTTCACCGGTCACGGGACTAATACGGGGAGACTGTCCTATCCTGCGGGTATAAAAAACTTTATCTTTACCCAGGTCGTAGGTGAGGATGGAAGTTCCTTCAAGAAAAAAAGGTCTTTTCTCATCATAAAACACCTCAAAGGCTGTCAGATTCATAACGGAGGGATCCGCTTCCACCTGGCCAAAGTCGGGATTTACAGTAAAATCAAGGGTTATATTTGTAGCGAGACCGATCTTGCCATCGAGGCCAATGCCATAATTAAATTTTCTGCCGGAACTGGCAAATGGATTTTCTCCTTCTTTTTTGAAAGTGTTTATTTTCCCCACCGTATAAGGTAACAGCTCAATCCTGCGGGATTTTTGCAGGCCGGATATCCCATGCAACTCTCCAAATAAGGGAACCAGTAAGGGGGCATCCATTGGGATTAAATTGAAATGGTTAATTTCACCTGTGCGATAAATTATGCGCCATACATGGAATCCCCAGACCTGTTCTTTCTTATCAGGATAACGCAACTGGCTTAAGGGGATCTTCATTTCAGCAGTCCAGGCAGAATCTTCAAGAGCCGTTTTCCCATACCAGACAGCATCCCAGTTCCGATCAAATTTACCTATGTTCTGATGCACAAGATCCATCTTTCCACCGGCGGCCGTCAGATCAAATTCGAAAGCCGTCCGGTGATCAAAATAGCTATCAAAAGCAATACCTGCAACGTCCCCGGAATATCCATCGCGCGGAGCTTTTCTGATTTCTATTTTCTCCGGTTCTGTATCGTAACACCGGATTGCAACATAAATAAATTTATTATCATAGAGTATTTTGAATTCTGTCTTCTGGGATGCAGGTTTTCCCTCATAGGGTGATACCTGAATGAAACTGCCTGCCCATACACCTTTCTTCCAGCAGGAATCATCCAGCACACCGTTTATCCTGGGCGGTTCAGTAGTGAGTCGCAGTGCGGTATATGGTTTTCGGGCAGGAATGTCATTCTGGGCATATAATATATTACCCGATTGTTCACCAAAAAGGATAATCCGGGCCAGGTTAATAATGAATATAATCCTGATTTTATTCAAATTAGACCTGATTTTTGTTTTCTTCAATAAAGATACAAAAATCTGGTATAAATGGGAATCATTATGAGACTGGAAGAATGTGAACCTTGTAATTGGGAGTATATTACTCGTATCGGAGAGCTTCGACCGGATTCCTTGTAGCTGCTCGCCAGCTTTGCCAGCTGACTGTTAATAATGCAATTATGAGTGCCGCTAGTCCGGCATATACAAATATCAGCCAGTTCAGTTCTGCCCTGTATGCAAAATTCCGGAGCCACCTGTCCATAACAAACCAGGCAACAGGTGTCGCAATTACAATCGCTAACATCACCCATTTCACAAATTCTATATTTAATAAAATCATTACCCGAATGATCCTGGCTCCATTTGCCTTACGAATCCCGATTTCTTTGGTCCGCCGGGTAATAGCGTAAGCAGATAAACCCGATAAACCCAGACATGCAATGATAATTGCAAGTATCGAACCTGCGAGGAATAATTTATTAAAACGCTGGTCTGCCTTGTATTGATCATTATAAGAATCATCGAGGAAATAATATTGGAATGGATTACCCGGATAATGGGAAGTCCAGATCTTTTCCACCCCGGGAATGATCCGGTCAATCAGTGTCATATTGGCTTTGATGGTATAGTATGAATTTGCAGGCATATTAAAAAATGCGATTGGCGCGGGCTTTTCTTTCAATGATTGCTGATTGAAATCATTAATAATTCCTTTTATGGTGACCCTTTGATTATCGCTTTTTAAAATTTTCCCGACAGTATTTTCCACGTCTTTAAAATCATAATATGTAAGTGCTGATTCATTCAGTATGATATTATTGAAGTCTTCATTCATGGATGGACTGAAATTGTCACCGGCGAGCAAAGTGAGACCATATGTTTTAAAGAAATTATTATCAATATAGTAAACATCGATCCTTTTTTCAGTGTTTCGCCCCTCCACCGGAATGCCGTAAACACGCGACTCTTTTATTTCTTTCCCTGGTACGTTGGAGGAATTTGTGATGCCAGAAATCCCAGCTATTGCAATGATTTCATTCTTGAAGGATTCCAGGCTTTTCATATACGATTCGTATGAATTTGCCCTGATTATTCTCGGACCCTCTAACACTATTAATCCCTGCATATTAAAACCCAGATCGTGATGACGCATGAAATTAACCTGGCGATAAATAGTTATTGTGCCGATAATGAGAATGACAGAAATAGTAAACTGGAAAACCACGAGATAATTCTTGAACCGACCCATCCATTTTGACCCGGTTGGGCTCTTCCCCTTTAGAACCAGTCCGGGAGCAAACCGCGACATGAAGATTGCAGGAAGTAATCCCGTAATCAGGGTGCCTGACAGGAACAACAGAATAAAGAGCAGGATAAGGATCAGGTAATCAACCTTAATAGGGCTTTGCATAACATGTGCAAAGAAAGGAATCAAAAGCAGGATACAGGAAAGACTCACTATTAAAGCCAGCAGGTTCAGCAATCCTGATTCAGTTAAGAACTGGGTGATAAGGTCTTTTTTCAAGGCCCCTGACACTTTACGGATACCCACTTCATGAGCCCTTTCAATTGACTGGGATGTGGCCAGATTTATATAATTAATAAATGCCATCATTAAAACAAGACAGGCAATAATACCCAGCGAAACCACGTTTCGATAACTTCCGTTTACCTCCAGTTCGTTACTGACAGATGAGTGTAAATGAATATCAGTAAGCTTCACCAGCCTGTATTCAATCAGGAAGAATGCCTCTTTCATAAAGCTTCCTATGAATTTTTCGGGTATCTGTGACAACTTGGACTGTAATGCTTTAACATTTGTCCCCGGGGCCAAAAGAATGTATGAATAGACTGATTCGGAGACCCAGTAACTATCCCAATATGCTGAGTTCTTTATCAGATTGTCATACGATACCAGGATGTCAAACTTAAAGTGTGAATTTCCGGGAACAGATTTGACAACTCCTGTTATCTCAAAATCGTTCGCTCCATCGAGGTTTATCATCTTTCCAATCGGATTTTCATCTCCGAAATATTTCCGTGCAGTCTCCTCAGTAATAACAGCATGATTAAGATCGAGAAGGCTGGAATCAGTTTTTCCCATTAAGAGCGGAAATGAAAAAAGATTGAAAAAGGATGATTGAGCAAATAAGATGTTTTTCTCTTTAAAAATCTTATCCTCGTGTTTTACAGTGCCTTCTGTCCGATAAAACCGGGTATAATCCAGAACTTCAGGAAACATATTCTTTATCTCTTTCCCGACGCCGGTTGATCCTGATGCGGAGTACTTTTCAAGAATGCCTTCTTCGTACAGGAGATAATCCACCCGGTAAATGTTATTTGCGTTTTTGTGAAACTTATCGTACGATGTTTCTGCTTTTATCCATAATACTATGAGGATAAATGCAGTAATCCCTATTGTTAATCCCAGAAGGTTAATGATGAAATATCCTTTGTTCGACATCAGATTCCTTATGGTTAAGCTAAAATAGTGTTTTGCCATGATGAATATTTATTGATAAAAATTTAGGATCTGTATATTGTCTGTTCAGGTAAAAATCAACAGGGTTTTATTCATCCTGTTATCGCAGTGTGTTGAATAAAATTTCAACTATTCTTCAATACTATCAAAGTTAAACCTTCATCTGGCTAAAAGCAATTTTATTTTAAATTCTGCAAAGTCAAATTCTATCCTGTTGCACACCTTGCAATTGTGAAACCACAAAGCTAATCCCAGGGCAGATGAGGCAAGATACACGTTTTGTGCAATCAGTCCGGTGTCGACGTAGTAATTTGGCACTG
>Ga0315542_1000513_pt1 | contig 24360 bp, 20 predicted proteins | sample SalMarSW160120MG_FD_202541 | JGI IMG/M metagenome (GOLD analysis project Ga0315542, IMG submission 202541) | Salt marsh sediment microbial communities from the Plum Island Ecosystem LTER, Massachusetts, United States - Salt Marsh Sediment SW1601-20 ... | reverse complement strand
TATTATAACTCAAATGTGTGAAATAAATCTTATCATATACGAAATATAAATATCATACAAGGCAGTATTTCTACGTACCAGAACCGAATGTAAAGCTAAAATCTTTGAAATTACAATCCCGTATCCGATTTAATAAGATATGAAATAAAATTGAGAATGCGTTCACGATGCGTTTGATCTATTGCTGATAGCGCTAATGTGGGAAGTTTGGTCCTTTTCTCAATGTGTTTATGTGAGATTCGATTCTCTAAATCTTGTTTATTTGCAATAATAGCTAATCGTGTATTGGGAAATGCTTGTCTAAGAAACTTGATAGAGTATGTAATTTTGTCTACATCTTCATTAGAGCTATCAGAAACAATAATCACAAACCTACTAAATGGTTGACTCTGCTTCAAGAAAGATACAGAAAATATCTCAAGTTTCTGAGGTTCTAAGCTCACTGTTTGAAGTTCCCAGATAGTATATATGATGTCTTCAGTCTCAAGCGTATAGGTCGTACCTTGACTCTCAGCTCTTCTATCTATTAATTTAACAATTGAGGTCTTTCCAACTTTAGAATCACCAATTAGAGCAAGGGAAATATGTTTCTTCTTCTGCATTTCAAACCCGTTCAATAAATAATAATTAATGAACGATATTAAATCCATTTCTGAATCTTCAAATAATCATTCATATCATCGAAATTTGTATAGCCTGACTATTCAGCTGCTGTTTTCTTCATGTGCATGCCTCTGTGAAATACTTCACACTTGCATTTTTCACATTCGCCATCAAAATTATCATGGCTTTCTCTGATGTGACCACATGTACAGTGGTCAAAAGATCTTGTACTCATTTTTTCACCTCGTAAGTTATTCTAGATATTGGAACCACTATATTCTAACTGAGATTCAATCTTTGGTATCTCGTTTCAATGCTTTCTCTTGTATCATTTGTAACATCTTATGTGGTGCATTACCACTAGTTACACGGTTTCTCTTGTAGTTGATTTTAGAATTGATTTTCATTTCTTCCATTTTCATTATCCTGCTATCATGAGAACTATACATCATCTAGACTGATTCTGTGATTTATGAAAAGCAGATACTCTAGACACCAGACAAAAAGGTCTGGTTATATTCAATTTAATATTGAGCTGTCTCTTCTATTCTCACTTTGTGCGTTATATTATTCTCGGCGCGTCTTATAAATCTGGGTATCCGTTAAAAAAATGAATGATTTTTTATTTTAAATTCAGTATTCTCAACCATATTTAATTTTGAGAGCAATCAAGAAATCTTCAATCTCTCTTTGATTGTGAAGAATATACACATTCTTACTCACTCTTAGCTTTTCCAAGAATCTGAGGATCACTGGCTTTCTAGTACGAGGATAATTCCAAATCCATCTGACGAAATCTATGTCAATTTTTTCAGGGCACTCCGCAGTAACATCTGGTCGTGTCTTTCCCCGGTTTCTAAGATATCTCAACACCACGCGGAAATACGACAGCCTACGACTCATGTCTAAGAATATGAGAGTGTCTGCAGCTTCTGCGCGCATTTTGAGCGTTGATGTATAGTTTCCATCCATCACCCAAGCTTGTGAAGCAATCAGTTTCTTGACCTTGTCCTGCCATTCATCTTTTGGAGTTTCTAACCAGTTAGGCCTCCAGTAATGCATGTCTAAATGGACCACTGGAATACCAAGGACTCTACCAATTCTCTTACTTATTGTTGATTTTCCAGAACCGCTTGGGCCAAGAACTAATATTCTACATAAAGGAGAATCAGGAAATAGTGGCTGCATTCTGATTACAACAGAGCAGAATTATCCTTTCGTACTTTTTGGTTTCCAGTTCAGAAACTCAACTATGAATTAACATTTACTGAGATTCCAAGAACACGAACAAGCTCTTTGTAACGATTGCGAATTGTGACTTCTGTAACCCTCGAAGCTTCAGCTATCTCCCTCTGAGTACGTCTGTCATCCTCGAGAATTCCAGCTATGTAAAGAGCCGCTCCTGCGATTCCACCTGGACCTTTCCCTATGGTTACATAGCTTTCTTTGGCTTGATTGATTATTTCTGTAGCTTTCTTCACAGTTCTACCTTCGAGCAGAAGATCTGACGACAGTCTTGGTATCAAATCCTTTGCAGATGGAAGCGGTACGTTAACATCCACTCGTGAAACAATGAGACGAACTGCATAACCGACCTGTTTCCTATTCACACTTGTTTCAACCACAATTTCATCTAGTGGTCTCGGAATCCTATGAATCCTACAAGCAAGGTAAACTGATGCTGCAACTACTGATTCAATACTTCTTCCTCTCACTAGTTTCTTTATCAGAGCCTTTCTATATATCAAAGCTGCAGTTTCTCTAACATCACGAGGTATTCCCAGTTGTGAGGAGAGTCTTTGCAACTCGCTCATTGCAATGCCAAGGTTTCTATGTTGCGAACTATGGAGCATACTTCTGATATGCCATTTTCTCATTCTGTACATAGCTGCACGGGATTCGCTCTTGATTACCTTGCCACTTGCGTCCCTGTTTCGCCAATCAATCACTGTTGATATTCCTTTGTCAGCCATAGTGTAAGTTGAAGGAGCCCCAACTCTAGCTCTTGCATTTGTTTCCTCTGCAGTGAACGCTCTCCATTCAGGTCCTGTATCAGCGGTACGATCGGAAACAACAAGCCCACATACTGTACAGGTATGCTCTCCACGAGCATAGTCCTCTGTGAATGTACTTTGTCCGCAGCCCATACACACTTCTTTTTTATTTGTATGACCGCTTTTTGTGCTAGCTAGGCTCTTCATATCTATCACTCTTCTTACCAGTAGAGTCATTCCATTTATGACATCTTGCTCTCATGAGAACAATACATCGTACAGACTGAGTCTGTGATCTCCGAAAAGCAGATACTCTAAAAACCAGAGAAAAGATGCTGGTTGTCTTCCATTTATTGTTTAACTGTCTCTTCTAATCTCACTATCTGTAGTATTACAATTACATGGATTGTAATAAATTTAGGCATCTATCTAAGAAAAAAAGACCTCCATCGATTCAAGTCAGAGTAAGTTCTGATACTCTGGCATCTATTGATAGCATTATCAATATCCACGATATTATTCAATACCTTCAGGAAGATAGATGACAAAACTACACTCATCGTCACCTTTGAGAACTGATTTTACCATCTCATACTCGAGAGGTTGATCAAGTGCAGCTTCCCACGGTTGTTTGGTGAATCCTCCGCTACAATGACAGAAATCTGATGACACATCAACCTCATCATCCAGAATAGATTCACGTGCCCAAGCACAGTGGCATGCATAGTACCTCTTCATCCGGTCATCTTTTTCGGTAAGGTATTCTTGAACCATGTATGGAATTTTTGTATGACAAATCGTATCACCTCTTCGTTCACCACTCAAAACATCAGGACGACTTTTCACATAATCGACAACTTCTGCTGAGATATATTGGTTATAGAACAGTGATCCGTCATCTCTATGCTTTTCCAGTTCTGCTATAGCGCTCGCTCGTTTTCGTTTCAGATATTCATTAATACTACCTGCTTCGAGGAACTTTTCTCTCTCTCCTTTTCTGAAGTCGCGAGGTAATCCATGAGCTACTTCCGCCAAAATCTTCTTGCGTGTTTCAGGGTCCAAGGTTTTCTGCATCTTCTTTACTATCTCTCGCGTAACCAGTATCTTCTCTTTATCGGGCATACCAAGTAGAGGTAGATCCTTCTCTGGGAGTATTTTATCACGTGTTTCTTCACCCGCATATTCACCAAGCCTTTCACGAAGTACATTCATTACTTCTCCTCCATCGAAAATCCCCAGAACTGGTAAGTACAAGTCCATATTCTTCACAAAATAGGCATATCGAGATAGTGCCGAATAGTCTAGGTAGGTATTAGCCCCTTCTTCAATCAAAATCGCTGAAAACTTCTCGAATTCGTCTTCGCCTGCAGTTTCAAGCGCCTTTCCAAATTGTTTCAGAAACTCTTCAAATCTCTCTACCATTTCTGTATTTGCAATTATTTGCTCTTCAGGAACGGGTTGTTCTCTATCCATCAGGTACTTTCGAAATCCTTCTTTATCCATCTTTTCACACTCATGAAACCTCTCCTCCTGTCGCTTTTCAATCGAAGGAAGAGCGCAAGAATTAACTTGTTCACTCAGAAAATATGAGAATTTCAAAACCAGATTTAGCGCCTTTGTGGAGTATTACTCAGTTAATACAGGTGCTTTAGTACTCAAGAAAGTACGAAAATATGGTTGATAGTCGCATGAAGCAAATAGAGGCCAAGATAAAGCACGCCCTGGAAAATAAGGGCATTAAGTGTCAATCAATTTATACAATGCGAGACCCTGACGATACCAGAGTTCTTCTTGCATTCAATTCTCAAGATAATAGTAAGTTATCAGTTAGAAAAATCGAGAATGCATTAGCAAGTCTCGATGTTGGAGAATTCAAAATTCCAAGAGAGTTCCAACGACTCAGTTCAGCATTTTTACATCTCGAAGTAAAACTTGGAGCAAGAACTGAAACACCCATGAAACCTAGTGCATCCTAATTTCTTATCTGCATCTTTGCAATGAAGATAGAACATGAATCTCGATCTAAAAGACCGTACATTTCTGGTAACTGCCGCTTCTCGAGGGCTTGGATTTAGTGTTGCAAAGTCTTTGGCTGATGAAGGAGCTGAAGTGATAATCTGTGGTCGAAACGAGGATTCTCTGAAGAAAGCAGTTTCTCTTCTAGGTGAAAAAGCAGAATATCATGTGGCAGACCTATCAAAGAAGGAAGATGTCCAATCGCTTGTGAAGAAAATCGCAACTAATATTCTCCATATCGACGGACTTTTTGTTAACGCTGGTGGTCCTTCACCAGGGACTTTCTCAAAACTTACAGATGAAGACTGGAAGAAAGCCTTTGATCTCACCTTAATGAGTGCAGTTTGGTTGACAAGAGAAACAATCCCCCTTCTGAAAATGTCCGATTCTCCATCTATTCTTTACAGCACCTCAGTTTCAGTGAAACAACCAATCGATAACCTACTACTCTCGAATGCAATTCGACCTGCAGTTATTGGCATGATGCGTACACTTGCTACCGAACTAGCTCCCGATTATATTCGCGTGAATGCTATCTGTCCTGGATATATCCAGACTGAAAGAGTAGATGAACTCTTGTCAGCGTCCGAATCCGCAGAAGAGAACATTACTACTAGAATTCGATTGAAACGTATTGGAAAACCAGAAGAATTTGGTCCAGTGGCTGCATTTCTTCTAAGCCCTGTTTCAAGCTACATACATGGCTCACTCCTACTAGTAGATGGTGGTCTCTATCAAGGAATGATGTAGAGCCCGATTCAGAGCTGTAAATCTGTAGGGTCCAATCCTCCACTCCGAATGAGAGCAATTCTTGCATAATCTCGAACTTCTTCATCCTCATCATTTAGGAGTTCCTTGAGACTTGGTACTGCAGGAGGATATGGAGAAACCCCTAGAGCCCAAGCGGCGGTACGTCGTACATGAATATCCTGTGAACCAAGTAGCTCTACTACTGCTCTAAGAATGACCTCTGATTTTCGTTCTATTACTAATCGAATCATTCTCACTTGTTCCTCGGGAGGGCTTGTGTGGATTGCATCTGCCAGTCCTTGAAGAGCTTGAGTATCATCCATATCACGAAGTCCACGAATGGCCCAATCCCTGACAATCTCATCATTGTCATCAAGAGCCGCTAGTAAGCAGTTGATAGAATCAGTAGAACCAATATTGCTTAGTGCCCAAGCTGCGGATTGACGAATTTCCACATCTGAGTCACCTAATAGCGTGCAGAGAGTTCCCAAGGTCTTATTATTCACAATTTGGGTCAGAGCAAAGATGGCTTCCTTACGGATATTGACATCTTCCAAACTATTTCGAGTTATCCTCATAATTTGGCCGCAGTAGTACTTTGGGTCCGAACTCCCCAAAATATGGAGTGCCCATTTTCTTACTTCGAACTCTTCTTTTTTGTTCGAAAGAATAGCAGCTACTTGTTCATTTAACGAATCGACTCTAGTTCTGTAAGCTGCTTGTAATCCACGTTTTCTAATCAAAACATCTTCATCCAAAACAGCCCGTTCGATAACCCGGACCATTTGGGTACAATTCAATAGATCTACAATATTGAGTAGAGGCTTTTTCAAATCAGAATCTTCTGAGAAAGCACGATTTAGGACTAGTTCAAACTCTTTTGGATGGTTATTGATATATTCTGCAATCTCAAGCCTTCTATCTTTAGTGAGATTGGTCAGCAAGAGTTCGGATATTTCTGTCACAAGATATCACTCTATTTTCGTATTGATACATCTTCCCGTGAATGTAGAATTCAATAAATTTTGAATGCCTTTGCATGAGGCATCTTGAACCATTCCATATCTGGGTTGTATCTACGTACTGTAAAATGCGCTCCCATCTGAAGGGCAATAGTATTCGGGATTGTTTGTGCAAGTGCAGTTTTGAAACCTAAATCTTCAGGTACATGAATATGATGCGCCTGCATATTCAGAACTTCCGTCAGTATTTTCATGTATCGTTCATCATCAGGACGCTTTTGTCCGGAAATTAGCACTGCTTGATCTTCATCGTCTATTGACAAATTTTGATGATGACAGAAATCTTCACGGATGGCTGCAAACCCTTTGACAACTGCAAACTCATTAAATTTCATCATTCCAATCTGGGCCGCAACATAATTTGGACCATCCGAAATCATGTATAATGGGGGTCCTGGTGTTACAAGATCGGCAACAATTTTTCCTTCACGCTCTGCCCAACCAAGCATCTTCTTTCCTAAGGTGTTGAGCTGTTTTATATCACGTTGCAGATTTCCCTGTAATTCACTATCAAACTCAGAAGCAATAGTGAGTAAATATGCCATTGCGGTTGTAGTTGGTGAAGCTGGGCTGACGTTATACGAATCTACATGAGCCTTAGTCACCCATAAATTGGAAGTTTCTTCTGATGCTTTTCCAGCTGGATTATCTGTCAATACAATGGTTTGAGCACCTTTGGTTTTAGTTTTCTGGAGAGCATCAAGTGTAGAGAGGCTTCTACCTGAAGCTGTAACTCCAATTACCACTGTATCTGAATCCATTGGAATATGAATAACTTCAGGCGGCGACAGTGAGATAGCATCTAATCCAACAGACCTGAAGGCCCATTTTCCATACTCGGATACAGCATACGAATCGCCTGCGCCAATCAACACAATCTGTTTTCCTGCAATATCTGATACATCGACCAAATCTACCGAGTTAATGGTGTCCGCAATGGATTTCTCTTGTACCTTTATCACTTCATAGCAAGAATCTAAGAATTCAGTCACTATCTATCCACACCTTTCAAATCATATCAAAGCCTGGAGGGTCTATCCCCTGTTGCCTAATCAAAGCTGTCAATACACCACGATGATGTGTTTCGTGAGTTGCTACGTGCATCAATACTTTTCCTACTGTAAAACTGACTGTTTGATTATCCCATTTGACACTTTTCACATGTAGTAATTGGTCTTCCCCAAGCCTATCCATAAATTCTCTTGTTTCTTCATGAACCCCAGACCAGATATCTCTTATTGATTGGACGTTGTCAAGGCTTTCTGGTTCTATATCAGTAGATCCACGACTATCCAGAAATGATATCCAGCTTTTCTCTGTGTTCACTAGGTGAACAAGGATATTCCTCATCGAACCTTTACCAACTCCTCTGTCTTTCACAAAGTCTTCGGTATTCACCTGTTCCAGTGTGTCAAGAAGGGATTCTCTACATGTGAGATTGTGATCAAACAACATCTCGATACAGGACAACATAGTTTACTGGATACATATTATCCCCTTATCTTAGTCACGATGCGGGATTGGACTTGAAACCGGGAACGCGAATTCTTATCAAGCAGAGGTTATCTATCTCTAGATTGCTTCAGAAGTGTTGTACATGAAATCATTGGATGATTTTAACATTAAAGTTGTAATTCCCATTGCTTGGGGAGATATGGACGCCCTTAAACACGTAAACAATATACTATTTTTCAAATACTTTGAAACTGCTCGTATAAAGTATTTTGAGGAAGCAGGGTTCATTGAAACCATGGAAAAGGATTCCATAGGTCCAATTTTGGCTAGTATCTCTGCTAAATTCATCAGACCCCTGTTTTATCCTGATACAGTAACTGTAGGCACTCGTGTATCTGCTATCGAACCAACCCATTTCATTATGGAATATATTATCGAGAGTAAGTCCAAGGGGATTGCTGCACTCGGCGAATCTAAACTGGTAGCATATGATTACAAGTCTTTGAAGAAAACAGCCCTCCCTGATATTGTCAGAAACAAGATTAGAGAGATCGATTCTATTTAGCGTTCATACTTTATTCTGACAAAGTTTTCACAATTACTGACTAGAAAAGAGAAAGAGTGGCGCCCCCGCCGGGATTTGAACCCGGATCTCAAGAGATCCGCTCCAAGGTGTCAAACCACATTGGATTGACAGTCTTATGCTAGTGAAATGAATGAAACTCATGATTTCCAAAAATTCACTATAATTCAAATAGTGGTTCGAATAATCACTTCTGGATGTGAGTATGGTGGTTAAGGAGTATCCCAAAACAAGAATTGAGAACGTAGTCGAAGAGATTCATGGGGTCACAATAACAGACCCATATCGATGGCTTGAGAAATCTTCTGATAAAGAGGTACTTGATTGGATTAAAACTCAAAGGGCATTTACAACAAGTGTCACAGATGAATACAAAGGATGGGATCAAACATACGCGCGTATAGAAAGACTGCTCAGCTTCGATTCAATTCTTCGATATTCATTCAAAATCAGTGAAACACCATCTGGTCTAAGATTCTTCTTTCTGATGAGAGAAGTAGGAAAAAAACAATATTCTCTGTTCTATCAAAATGAAAACCAAGGTAACAGAATTGAGCTGATTAATACTGATGAACTATCATCTGAGGGTCATGTGGCAATCGATTGGTATTATCCATCACCTGATGGTAGATTTATCGCATATGGGCTCTCAGAGGGTGGTACCGAGAAGAGCGTTCTGCACATTATCGATGTAGAACAGAAGAGAACATTCTCTGAACAAATACCCCAAACACGAATGTGTAGTCTTATCTGGTTGCCTGATAATTCAGGCTTCTACTACACACGCTATCCACTTCCTGGCACAGTTTCTCCTGAGGAGGAGAATTACAATCGTCATATCTTCTTTCACAAATTAGGTGATGACTATAAGAACGATGTAAAGGTGTTCGGTGAGAACACACAACCAAATTCGGTTCTCTGGATGGTAGCTAATGATTCTTGCACAGTTCTATCAGTTGTGGACATTCAATACACTAAGGCAGATATCTATGTCAGTGTAGTAAATCGAGATAATCCAGTATCACTTAGTTTCTCTTCTTTAATTACGGCTTCATCGGTGATTAACTTTCCAATCATTAACGGAAACAAATTATACATCATCACACAGATGGATGCGCCAAATGGTAAAATCATTATGTATGATTTGAAAGAATTTCTACAAGGAGGAGATATCAAAAAACCCAAGACTATAGTGGATGAAGAAGATAATAGCGTCATCACTCCCGATTTAGATAAATTTGTGGTTCTTTCAAACAAAATTGGAGTGGTGAAGGAACAAAATGCAATGAGCAAAATCTGCCTCTACGACTCAGAAACGAGTCATCTAATCGAAGAGGTCAATTTCGATACTTCAATGACGGTTCATAGTATATACTCGTTGAAAGAATCTGATCAACTCTATTTTATGGCTGAATCTTTCTTAAAGCCTACTTCAATATATTTCCATAAACCTGAAACTGGTGTAGATCTCCTGATAGGTCCATCTCTAGACTTAGATTCTGAGTCTATAGATGTAAGACAGGAGTGGTATGAGTCTAAGGATGGAACCAAGGTTTCTATGTTTGTGTCATCTCTCAATAGCATCAAACCATCATCTACAACTCCAGTGCTTCTCACTGGATATGGAGGATTTGGATACTCTATTACGCCGAGGTATACTCCTGAAAATTACGCTTGGATTATGAATGGTGGAGTAGTTGCTGAGCCAAATCTGAGAGGCGGCAATGAATATGGGCAGGAGTGGCATCGTGCAGGTAACAGAGAGAATAAACAAAATGTGTTTGATGATTTTATATCTGCAGCAGAGTGGTTGATTGATAATAACATTGGTTCTCGTGAAACACTTAGTATTGTAGGAGGTAGCAATGGTGGACTATTAGTCGGTGCTGCATTTGTACAACGTCCTGACTTGTTCAAGTGTGTTTATTGTTCTCTTCCTCTTCTTGATATGATACGATACACTCGATTTCTAGTAGCAAAGCAATGGATTCCCGAGTATGGTGATCCCGAGATAAAGGAAGAATTCCAATGGCTCTATGCTTACAGTCCTTACCATAATGCAGCATCAGGAATTCACTATCCTGCTATATTCTTCAAGACTGCTATGGGCGACAGTCGTGTAGACCCAATGCACGCGCTCAAGATGACTGCAAAAATACAAAATGCAACATTGGCACCTATTGAAGAAAGTCCAGTACTATTATGGGTGGAAACCAAAGAAGGACATGCAGTCGGAAGGTCACTAAAACAAGAAATTGAGGGTAAGACAAGGGCTCTCGTCTTCCTTGCTCACCACACAGGAATGATATTGGACTAGGTAATGAGGATAAATAAAAGTGGCGCCCCCGCCGGGATTTGAACCCGGATCTCAAGAGATCCGCTCCAAGGTGTCAAACCACAGTGGATTGACAGTCTTGAATGCTAGAGCTTTATCTACCAAGTTAGCATCAACAGTTTGAAATACTATTTTGAACAAAATGCAGTATAGCTCCGTTTCGTGTGTGCTAAGTGTGAGGTGGGTCAAAGGTGGCTACAACACCGATTATCGTTGCTAAGGATATAACTAAACGATTTGGACAGGTCTTAGCCCTTGATAATTTCAATCTCAGTACAAGCAAGGGCATCATAGGACTCATTGGACCAAATGGAGCTGGAAAGACCACATTTCTCAGGATTCTACTTGGGCTGATTCCACCTGATGAAGGGGAGGTACGAGTAATGGGACTTGAGAGTCAACATGACTCATATGAGATTAGACAGCGCATTGGCGTACTTCACGAGTATCCGCTCTATCCCCCATCAATGACTGTAAATCTATTTCTCGAACGCGTTGCAAGACTGTACACAGACAGAGAGAATGTCGTTGAGTTGTTAGATCAGGTCGGGCTTGAGAATGCAGTACAACGTAAAATTGGCAAACTGTCGGCAGGGATGCGGCAGCGTCTTGGAGTTGCACAGGCACTGATTGGCAAACCTGAGCTGGTGTTCCTTGACGAACCCACATCGAACCTCGACGTGATGGCCAGAAGGGAACTATTGAAAATGCTGACACAGGTACATGAAGAGAACGGTGTATCCTTCTTCATCATTTCCCATGTATTGTCCGAACTTGAGCGAGTATGTAGTGATGTCGCCTTCATCAAGAAAGGAAGAACTATTGTTGTAGGTCCGCTCCATGAGGTCATCAAGCAGTTTGCCTCAAGTCAATATCATGTTGTTGTTTCGAATCCACGCTTGATTGTTGACGACCTTGCTAGCATTGAAGGCATTGAAAACGTGGAGATTGCTGGTGTAAAGACCATATCCATTGCCCTGAAAGATGGTAAACAGGATTCGGTATTACGTGCTATAGAAGAAATTGCCCGGAGAAAGGATGTGCAGGTGTATGAGATCGAGAAGGCAAGTACTCTCGAAGAGGCTTTTCTAAAGGTGATGCAACATGAATAGGAGCCTGCAGAAGATCAGAGCAACATTTGAGTTAGAGTTAGATGTTTCATTTCCGTTTCCAAGCACAGGAGTGATTTTCCTGATTCTATTCCTGATAGCTATAGGGAGTGTTTTGTTAGAGGGGTGCTTCATTGCAATTGCTATCGCACCACATCCGCCAGGGGTTATACCACTCGATTTCGATTACATTGTATGGGCACAGCAAAATGCAGATTTCAATCTACTTGCAGGACCACTCTTCAATTTGATTCTATTCATCATCATTGTCATACCTATGCTATCTGCATTCAAAGTGGCAGGTCCAATTGAGGTTGGCCTACTGAAGACGCTCCTGACATACCCTATTCGAAGACGAGACCTTCTGGTTCTCAAGGTAGTTGAGATGTTGATCTTGACAGTTCTTCCAATCACTATTGGGGTGCTCATGGGAGTAGTTCTAATCCAATGGGTGAGCATTGGTCTGACTTCTTTTGTGCTCCTGCTCTCCTTTTGGGTGATGGCCTCTACTATACTTTCAACATCAGTCTTCCTATCATTGGTCACTCAGAGTATGACCAAATCCGCTTTTGGTGGAATTGCAATCTGGGTAGTGCTCTATCTTGTTGCCGCGGTGACATATATTCCCAATGTAATCCGGGGGGCTTTGAATCCTGTGAATCTCGTGCTGAGTTATTTTAATGATACACCGGGTGCTGCTTTCTTTGGAGTGCCCTTCAGAAACCCTGTAGTTCATGATGTCTGGGGTGCAATCATCATCAATCTGGTGATTGGAATCATCATGCTCCTGCTAAGTGTCAGACAATTTAGGAGAGTGGAAGTATAGATGGTCACTCTTACACGCTTTCCAAAGTTTCTCGCAGTATTCGGTGCTATAACGCTTCTCCTATCAATAATTAGTCCAATTATTACAGTATCATATAGGCCCATTTCTTACTTAGAATATGGAACTTATGAGGGAGTACTGGTGAATTGTTATGATGCAATAGATGTGCGGATCAAAGCGCGAAACGATAATGTCATTTCTGCATACTTTTTGAACTCCACAAATGGGCTACGCGCTATAGAAGAGGGATCTCTCGTCAATGTCTCTACTCTCCATCAAAGTCTGAACAGGACACTGGTTTTTGAGCGGTGGGCAATTCCACATCCCGGTTGGTATGCAATCCTTGTCACTCCATCGAATAATGAAACAATTCAGAGTATCTCTATTGAGTTCGTGCAACAGATTCCGAATCCAAGAGTTCTCCTTGCTGGAGGTATACTAATCATCGTGAGTGTGTTGTGGGTATTCTGGGGAAAAAGAAATGCAAAATGATGCATTCAGGAATATCTATTATTAAGACAGATAATTACTGATTCTAAGAAGTAGTGGTATCTTCGCCGGGACTTGTTTTGATTTGATTAACAATTACCCAGTAGGAATACCTAGAATTTCGTAATCGATAAAAGTGCAAGTTTGAATTCAACTATGTGTTCACGACCGATGAGTTTAATAGAAAATCGGATTTGCAGCAGTCAACTGGGCCCCTGTAGTGTAGTACGGTTTAGCATTCAAGACTGTCAATCCAATCGGATTGATCGATTGAAGCAGACCTCTTGAAACCCGGGTTCGAATCCCGGCGGGGGCGCCACTTCTTTTCACTAGATAACCTTTCAACTAATAACTATAGACATACTCATATCATAATTTGTAATGATTATTCAATCATGTCAGAGGGCTGGTGTTATGAAAGATGATGATTCATTGGAGGAGAATCCACTAGCATATAATCCCTTACCAATACGTTTTGATGAAAAGGACGAAATGGTATTGAGAGAGATGCAAGGTGGAGCCATTGTGGTTGATCTTGATTGGTACCCAGAGCAATATGAAGACCAAGAATCCGAAGACGCAGGTGCTACAATACTCAATCGAGAAACCCTCGAGTGCCAAGTTATGGCATGTGACAGTATGAACGAAATTGACAACATGGATGATGAATCTGGTTATGAGAAAATGACATGGAATGAAGACATGACTTATCATCCTATCTTACTTGTTCCTGTCGAGATTCATAAGGTCCTAGGTCCAACCGGTTATTATCACAGATTCTGGGGATATGTCTGCCAGTCCTATCCTGATTCAGAATACGTAGAAGTCAAGAAAGCAACAATATCACTACCCTCGGGTTTGTCCAAACGAATCGCGGCTTTCAGTGAAGATATGTTGAACTTGAAAGTTAATCCAGTTGAAGACTCAAAGGTTCATTTGATTCTCACAACGTATCATGGTTTGGAAGAGTTCGAATCTATGAATGGTAAGAGGAAGGCACACAAGTTCTGGAACACCAGAATCATTGAGGGACATCGGTCCCCTTCATAAAATCCGGCTGCTCTCTTTCACCCACTCGTTCTTTCTTCTTGAGTCTTACTCTCAAAGTGTGACCAGGTGCAAAATTCTGCAAGGGAATCCCACGATACTCTATTGATAACTCCCTCATTACTTCACTCTCGTTGAAGACAAGTCGGTCATCCTCATCCGAACCGTGATCAAACATAATAGATATACGTCCATCACTTATCGATTGAGCAACTCTCTGTATGCCTTCCAATATCTCTGTGTCTGTGATATAATGTTCAGTATCTACTAAATCGAGAAACTGAATTTCTGAGAGTAACTCTACCCCCCAACAGGATCCATGATTGTTACCCGTACCTTCCACAAGAGGACATTGGTCTGGATAATGGCTGATGGTGATTTGTATTGGTCTATGTTCAAGAGCCGTGTCTGAGATGACTGGTGAGAGAATCATTCCGTCATCGGTTGTTAAGGATATGAGTAAGAGTTCGAGAAACTTAAAGTCCTCTCCAAAGTCAATGTCTGGGCTTGGATGTGAGAAGTCATGGAACGGGTCCCATGTCACGAAGAGGTCTTCACTGAGTCGCAGTGGTCTACCTTCTATCATTGGCCAGCGAAGAAGACCTATGAGATCAGCTGTATTCCTCATTTGCAATGAATGCACAGTCTTCCCATTCTGAGAATCCAAGAACTGGATGGTGCACTCTTTTTCTCTCAGTTTCAAGGCTAGTTTCACATGCCTCACATGAGATAATTGCCTAGAGAATCTATCAATGGTTTCCTGAATTGTTTCCTTTAGCCTATCAGGAAATTCCATAGATGGAAATGACACATTTGATATATCATGAGAAGGGTTTAGACCAAAGGCTCTCAAACTGATTTTGCTAGATGATGATCGTAAGATGTAGTTATGAAGTCCTACGAAGGTCCACTCTATATCTCCCTCCAATCGACTCCACGCAAACCATTGTGACTCTTCAGGTCCTTCACTCTTGCTGTACTCTGGATTACGTTTGAACAAAAACTCGGTGGCTATTCCATCAAGCTTCCCTATCTTTCGTCCTACCTTGCTGACGATGTCCAATCGGCTCACAGCCCAATCTAAATTCGTTTGGGACTCTTCTTTAACATTGAATAGTCCAATCTTAAGAGGTGAACTGACATTGGGATTGACAATTACTCGCCATTCATATCCTGAGTCATCACTTGATAGTATCAGTCCAAACCGAATGTCTGAGAGGTCTGTCACATCAACTGGTGCTTGAGGAGAGAATGATCCAACTAATTTCCTTGGTTTTGTCCTTATCCGCCTTAGCCTACGGTATAATCTCTGCGAGTTGATAACATTGAGAGTCACTGACACGAACGACTTGCCACCTCTTGTATGTTCAGGACGAAACCTAACACGTTCCAAGAGAGTGGGTTCCCTTCCAACATCTCCTTGAAGTATTCTAGATTCAAGAGATATGTGTTCCTGCTTAATCAGATATCTTGAGGTTTCTTGTTCATACCTTTGTCTTACTGTACCATAACCATGGCCTGAATCCAGTTTCTGATTTGGCCAGAGTTTTACAATCCAAGGAATAAGTGAGAGGGCAAGGACTTCCATCCGCGCCCTTACAGATGCATCAGGAACAGTCTGGTCAACATTAACTTCTGAGGTAACCTCACCGAAACCTTCTCCCCTGAACCTCTTTGACCAATCAGTGAGTGTTGGTACCAAGATTGATTCGATTGAGAATCCTTTTCGATCCTGGGTGACAATCACTCTGATATCATCATGATACGGGGTCTTAGCAAGTGTGGGTAATGGCCAGTTGTCTGGATCAGCATCATACCCTGAAACCACAGGCATATTCCACACAATCTCGTTCACCTCTCCACACAATATGGATGAGTCGTAGAATGGTAGGAGGGTCCGACTGGAGTATGGTGTGGAATAGGTTTCACCAGGAACAGGAGAGTCAAACCAGAGCACAGTCACAGATTGATGATTGGGAAGACTTGAAATAATACCTGAGAGGAGAAGGCTCAACCTCCATCGGTACGACTCGGGCGTCGAGTTTCTGAGGTCTTCCATTCCACTAACTACTATCAAGCAATCTTTTTCTGGAAGTTCTTTGAATCGAGTCTGGATTGAGGACGTGGACTTGCCTTCGAACAGGAATCTGTCAACATCACTGAACAAGCCCATGACAGGTATTGACTCGAAGAGTTGTCGGATATCTTCTCTTTGACTTCTCTGAATGTCTTTCTCCCTGTTGGAGTGCGGTCTCAGATACAGACGGGCTTCAGCAAGATGTGGGTCAATAAATTGATCAGCAAGGTCTATCCAGATTATGTTGTCCTTTTTGTCTTTTTCAACAATCTCTCTTGCCAAGTGAAGACCATGATGAAACTTTGCTATCCACCCTGCAGACACTCCAGATGATGTGGGAAACTGACTATCCAGATACAGAATGAATCGACGTTCGTTCGAGGGTGCAATCTGTAATGGGTCGTAGACTGGACGCCAGTCCGGTAAAATTAAAGTTCCCTCTGAAGAAATCGAATGAGGCCGCTCATTGATGATGACAGCAACCCTGATAGATTGTTTGCGGACTTTGAGCTCGAACACGAGTCTGTATCTATGGTCATTATTCTTGATCACCTCATCATGGATTTTTATCACAAGGTTCCTCATCATATCTCGAACGAGTATGATATCTTCAGTTGATTCCACCAGAATCGTACCAGTAATCAATGCATTCGGTTCTGAAGAACCGATTAGTTCTTGATATTCCTTCCAAATAGCGTCAGAGTATGCTTTGAGCTGTGTCTGAGAATTCGGTGTTGGTGTCGCTTCTATAAAACTCTCCCACTCATCAGAGTCTAATACTCTCTCATCAAACCTGAAGTCTGTGACTGTTCGTTGGTCCATGTTGTGACGTGCTCGTGACTCTGACCAGATGTCTTTTCGTCCTATTGTCATGGAATGACCCTGTCTGGTCTTGATTTCAAAGACCATTACAGGTCGCTGGAAAACACGGGTTTCATTCTTCAGAGATACTCGTTTAGACAGGATGATGTCTACGATTCCATTGCCCAGTGCAGTGTTCACTGGAACTTCGAAACTGATATGAAATCCATCCTCACTCACAGGTAAATCGCTGTTCATGATAAGATTATGGAGATTCCATGGGCTACTGAGTTGAGATGAGATGGTTTTATGGATCTGTGACCCTGTCTTGGTGACCTTCTTGCTGAGTCTTTGATGAATATATCTGACATCCCCCTCTCTGAGATAGGTCGTCTTGGAGTTATCATCTTCTCTCTTATCAACCTCATGAGGTGGGTATGTAGTATGAAGTCGCTCCAGCTCATCAAGTCCTAGATCGTCAATTCCTCTGCTCCTTGCCTCGGCAATCAGATTGGAGAAGAACTTGGTGGAGAATGATGGTTTTGGGATTGTTAGTAATCCGGTCACTGTCGGTGCATCACCGGTACGTATGTTGTAGCGCTTCGTGATGTCCTCCTTTATTTCTCGCAGGACTTGTCTTGTCCCCTCACGAAATCCTTTCTTTCCTGAAGAGCGTTCAGAATAGATGTGCTCAAGGTAGGGTCGTGTACGCAGCTGGTATAGGTTCCAGTATCTTCCAGTCTCTCTTGGTGGAACATCATAGATGTAACAGAAGGTTGCTAGATAATCGAGATGGTGCCTGATTACATCAACAAAGTCTAGTGAAGGTAGGTCAGGATGGACTAAGGGTGTGTGTGGTCCATACGAGTCGCGTTTATAACCCATCGAACGAAAGGTGGTTGTTTCTCCGTCAACCTTTCTTGTTTGATATCCAAAGAACTCGGGTTCTTGAAATGGGAACATGGTCATTCCAAAGTTTCGCAAATGTGCTCCACATATATTGAAGCGTTGATTCAGGGGGCCAATGTTTTCATCTGACTTCTTGACTCTTCTGGCTTCTGTGTTTCCATATGCTGCAGCATTCTCCCAACACATGTCCAGTATGTTGCGTCTGATATTGTTCTCTGCCTTGACTATCTTTGAGTGGTCAGCTTTTCCAATACGTACTGTCTGGTAATAATCATCCATTGCATCAGAAAGTATCCTTTGGGAACTCTGGTATAGACCAATCGTCTTCTTGTTCTTGATGTCTCTCTGCAATTCCAGGGCTGCAGAGAGTCCTCTCCTCATTGCTATTGAGATCACTCTATTTGGATGAGCGGGTAGAATCTTCCGAGGTCGACCACGTATACTTGACATTATGGTGTATGACTATAGTATTTACTCTTATTTTTTGCGGGTGATATAAAATACTTATCCTTGAATAAAATGAGTCTATATCCTATTAAAACAACTTTAACAATCTTCTAATTAATTAGCTTAATAACTTTAAATAGGAAAAATCTGAATAAAGGTACGAGTACATAACCTCTCTTGGTAACAAGAAGGGGAGTGAACTCGACTCGTTAGAAACGGGTCAGAACTTTAAATAGGATGGCGAATGCGATGGCTCGGTCCCGAGGAACAACAATCAGTGTCAAGGTCCCAATAAACTGGGATGTCATGACACAACGTACTCAACAACGGTTGAGGCAGATTGTAGGGAGAGATACAAGAGCTATTCGTTCATTTCTTGGAATTATTGAACAACACGAAGACGAGTTGTTAACAGGCAAAAACAGAGAAAGAATATCCGAAAACGAACTGCAAAAGCTCACGATTACTGCTTTTAAGGTGAAACCAGGACACAGTCAGAGACCAGCTGTCTCCCATGACCTTAAGGCTCGATATCCTCGGATGTCACAGAATGAGATAGTGGAGTGTAGACAGACAGCAGTAGCGAATTATGAGAGTTATCTCAAACTACGGAATAAGAAGGGGCGCAATGCTTCACGACCAGGTGAGGTAACTTCCTCTCGAAGGATTCCACGTTGGATGTTCTCACGGCAGTTCAAGCTCTTTCAGAAGTATACTTCTGTGGCTAAATGGTGGGTTAGTTTGCGTGACTCTCTTGACTCAGTTCCAGAAGGGAGAATAACCCATGATAGACTCCTAATACCCCTCAAGACCTCACCCTTTCATCTTAATCAATTCAAGAGGGGAGAAGTGAAGGCACTACAGATATTCACAGACAAGTCTCGTAAGTGGTGGATCAATTTTGCACTCAGGATTGAAGAAGTTGTTCCTTCACAGAATACACTCCCCGTGGCAGTCCTAGGTATTGACCTTGGAATTGAGAAAGCCGCCTGTACAACTCTAGTCACCCCTGAAAAGGTCAGGGAAACACGATACTTCAAGCAGGAGAGCAAAACGCAGTCTCTCGTGAAATTGGATAGGCTTGTTGCTGATCTCCAACATGAAATGAACACCAGAAGGAACAATGGAAATCCGTATGATAGAGTCCTAGACAAACTCAGGAATATTCGTTCCAAGCGAGAGAATGTAGCCAAGGATTATGATAGGGTATTAGTCAGACAACTTCTAGACTATATCTCTGAACTTTCCGAAGAATATACTCTCTATGTTGCACTTGGACGGCTCTCGAACATCCGTGTTCTTGCACAACGAGGACATGGGCGAGGGCGAAGATTCAGAGGAATGGTCCATCGGTGGGCCTTTGCTCGAGTCACTAATAGTCTGAGTCATGGGCTTGCCCAGCTCGGGTGGTCAGTCAAGGGAAAGGACTCTCGATTCAGGGTGGTTCCTGAAAATTGGACCTCTATCTTATGTTGGAAGTGTGGGACCAAGGGAAAGAGACCCCGGCAGAACCACTTCATCTGTCCTTCATGCGACCATCAGACCAATGCCGACAGGAATGGAGCCATAAACATCGCAGGTCGTCTCATTACGCTCACGAAATCATTGCATGACGTGAGAGGACTAGGTAAGTGGGCTAGTGCAGTAGCACGAAGCACGCGACTGAAATCCCAGAAGAAGAAGCCTTCTTCAAAAGGGAAGTCCTTACTCTCCACGAAAGAACACGTATCAAGTTCTGGGGAGTCCGCGGCTGTTCACTTTGCTCAATCGAGCCTTCTTAGTTTCGGTGACGGGGCTAAGGGGAGTGATAATGATCCCGCCGTGGTAAGAACTGTGGAAACTCTCTCTGTAGTTGGAAGTGATACTCCAATAATAACACAGGAGAAGGAAGCCAGGACAACAGGAGGGACTCCGTCCCAATGAGTGTAGTCAATGCCCTTGCTAATTGCAAATTCTTATGGAATTTACAAGGTGGTGACACTGGCAGGGGAAGGGTGGAACATAGGAGTTTCAGGAGTTGTTGTTCACTCAACATTTTATGAATCGATGATAAGTTTATTAGCTTCCGAAGCCTATAGAAGAATGGCTCACACAGCCACACCACCCTTAGATGAATCGCCATTTCGTTGTTTTAGCGTAATCCTTTTATGGTTACAAAATTCCCCGTCCTTTGCTCAGACAGAACTGCTTCCCATTCATGCATGACCCTAAGTAACAAACACGGGACTTTTTGTCATGTTGGAGGTCATTGACGGTTATAGACTAGTATCCGTCTGGACATCAGGGGCTCGTGGCGCAGATAGGTAGCGCAGCAGGCTTTTAACCTGATGATCAGGAGAGTCATCTCTTGTATCGGGGACTGGCCGCGGGTTCAAATCCCGCCGAGCCCGCCACTGACCTTTGCATGCGTGGAACCATAAGTAGGTCTGTCAGGGTAAAAACAACGGGGCGGCTATTGTAGCAGATGTGTGAGCTCGGATTTCTGAGTTCTAAACGTTGGGAAGCGTATATGCAAACAGTAGTTCCCCCGTCCTTCACGCGAATGGTGTGATCAGTCATGGCATCGGGTACAGATAAAGACAAGTATTGGCCAGTAATCGAGGCTTTCTTCGACCATTACGGGTTAGTAGGCCAACACCTTGACTCTTTTAATCGGTTTATACGAGAGGAGCTTCAGCAAGTAGTTGACAGTGTCGGAAAGCTGACTCCTAAGATCGAAGGTTATGTCGTCGAACTTGGCGACATTGAGATTGGAAAACCTACGATTCGAGAAGCAGATGGGAGTGAGCACAACCTTACCCCCAACGAGGCTAGGATTAGAAATCTCACCTATGCCAGCAAGCTCTTTCTTCATATGACTCCTGTTCGAAAAGAGGGGTCAGTATCAACACGGCTTGAAACCCTGAGGGTCTATGTTGGTAACATGCCAATTATGCTTCGAAGCGAACAATGCCATCTCTTTGGTAAATCAGCTGAAGAATTGATTGCCCTGGGTGAAGACCCGAAAGACCCTGGTGGTTATTTTATTATCAACGGTTCAGAAAGAGTATTAGTTACACAAGAAGATTTGGCGCCAAACCGAATCCTTATTGAAGAGGCTAGCAAGAGCTCAAGCTTTACCCACATAGCCAAAGTATTCTCCACCTCACGAGGCTTCAGAGCACCAGTTACTATTGAAAGAAAAAGAACTGGTGAACTGAGAGTTTCATTCCCCTCAGTTCCTGGAAAGATTCCTCTGGCTATTCTCATGAAGGCCCTGGGACTCGAATCTGATAGAGAGATAGTTGATGTTATCTCCGATGATGACGAACTTCGCAATGAACTGATAGTCACAATTGAACAGTCGGCACCAATCAATGCATTCAAGGATGAGGAAGAGGGTTCAACAAGAACAAACGCTCTTGACTTCATTGGAAAGCGTGTTGCTGTTGGTCAGACCAAGGAGTACAGGCTTGCACGCGCAGAGAAAGTGCTTGACCGTTATCTACTCCCTCATATTGGAACTGAAGACGATACCCGTCTCCATAAGGCATACTATCTGGGTCAGATGGTTGAACGCTTGCTAGAATTAGTTCTTGGAAAACGAACACCCGATGACAAGGACCACTATGCAAACAAGCGACTGAAATTATCAGGTGACCTTCTTATGTCACTATTCAGAGTCGCACTTTATTCTCTAACACGTGATATCAAATATCAGCTTGAACGTACTGCAGTAAGAGGTCGGAAACCTAACATCCGAACTGCAGTTCGAGCAGATGTAATCACACAGCGATTGAAGCATGCATTAGCCACAGGAAATTGGGTCGGTGGTAAAGCTGGAGTTTCACAACTACTAGATCGTACCAATTACATCTCATCACTTTCACACCTCAGAAGAGTTGTTTCACCACTTTCACGTTCCCAACCACACTTTGAAGCACGAGACTTGCACTCCACTCACTGGGGTAAAATCTGTCCAAATGAAACTCCTGAAGGACCAAATTGTGGGCTAGTCAAGAACCTCGCTATGATGTCCTACATCTCTGTTGGTACCGATGAAGATGCTATCGAACGTGTAATGATCAAGTCAGAAGTTGAACCAATTGAGAAATTACTCGGTAAACGTGGTCGAGCTGGTGCAGATGTCTTTCTCAATGGAAGGCTTGTTGGGATTCATAACGCTCCTCAAGTATTAGTAAAAACACTGCGGCAGAAACGCCGAGCCGGTGAAATCGACGGTCAGACTAATGTCGCCTATTATGAAGACACTCATGAAGTGCAAGTAAATTGTGATGCAGGTAGAGTCAGAAGACCCGTTATCGTCACTGAGAAAGATAAGAGTCGACTAACAGATGAACATCTTCGGATGATTGTTGATGGTGAATGGGGCTTTCAAGACTTACTCAGGAATGGAATTGTAGAATTTATTGATGCTGAGGAAGAAGAAAATGCGCTCATAGCAATGTACCCTGATGATATGCAAGACAAAACTACCCATCTTGAAATAGTTCCCTCCACAATCCTTGGAATTTCAGCTGCATTGATACCATTCCCAGAGAGGAACCAGTCACCTCGTAATGTGTACATGGCGGGTATGGCTAAGCAATCTGTAGGAGTACCAGCATCTAATTTCAGATTCCGTGCAGATACACGTTCCCATTTCTTCCATTATCCACAAGTTCCAATGGTAAAGACTCGGGCAATGGACTCGATTGGGTACGAAGAACGCCCAGCAGGACAGAATTTTGTAGTTGCAATCTTGTCCTTTGAAGGCTATAATATTGAAGATGCCCTCATCATGAACAAGGCTTCAATCGAGCGTGGTCTTGGTAGAAGTACATTTGCTCGTGTTTATGAGAGTGAGGAACGAAAATATCCTGGTGGTCAGGAAGATCGCTTTGAAATTCCAGACCGCAGTGTTCGCGGTTACAGAGCATCGGAATCTTACAGAAATCTCGGTGAAGATGGAATAATCGAAACTGAAGTAGAAGTATTGGGTGGTGACGTACTCATTGGTAGAACCTCTCCACCAAGATTCCTGGAAGAATATTCTGAATTTGAGATTGCTTCACCAAATCGTCGTGAAACTTCAGTTGCTGTCCGTCATGGTGAAGCTGGCGTTGTCGACAGTGTTATCCTTACTGAAACCATTGATGGTAATCGTCTAGTCAAAGTGAAAGTACGAGACCTTCGAATACCAGAACTCGGCGATAAATATGCATCACGTCACGGTCAGAAAGGAGTTATCGGATATATCGTTCCACAACAGGACTTGCCATTCACTGAGGATGGTGTAGTTCCTGATTTGCTAATCAATCCTCATGCTATCCCAAGTCGAATGACCATTGGTCAGATTTTGGAGATGGTAGCTGGAAAAGCAGGATGCATGGCTGGGAAGCAGCAAGATGCAACTCCATTCTGTGGAGTTACTGAAGATGAACTCTTTGAAATGCTACGAAAGCATGGTCTCAAACATAATGCACGTGAAACTATGTATTCTGGTATCACAGGCGAGCGACTCAAGGTGGACATATTCATCGGGGTCATCTTCTACCAGAAGCTACACCACATGGTTGCAGACAAGATTCATGCACGAGCTAGAGGACCTGTTCAGATTCTGACACGGCAACCAACAGAGGGTCGTGCACGAGAAGGTGGTCTGAGATTCGGAGAGATGGAACGTGACGTACTTATTGGCCATGGCGCAGCAATCCTTCTGAAAGGTCGTCTTCTAGACGAGTCTGACAAGAGCAACATGCTCGTTTGTGAGGACTGTGGCTTAATTGGCGTATATGACCGTAACAAGGACCAATACTACTGTCCAATCTGTGGTACAAATGCCAAGATTAGCAGTGTAGTGGTTTCCTATGCATTCAAACTTCTCATACAAGAAATGATGTCACTTGGCCTGGCCA
>Ga0315542_1000512_pt1 | contig 24362 bp, 22 predicted proteins | sample SalMarSW160120MG_FD_202541 | JGI IMG/M metagenome (GOLD analysis project Ga0315542, IMG submission 202541) | Salt marsh sediment microbial communities from the Plum Island Ecosystem LTER, Massachusetts, United States - Salt Marsh Sediment SW1601-20 ... | reverse complement strand
CAACTGCTCTAGCGGGCGTCCACGCCCCCGGCCGGCAGCCCGCGGTGCCCCGCAGCATGGTGGCCGATCTCGACCACCTGCCGCCTCCCGGCCCGGAGCTGTGGGAGGGCGCGGACCTCGAGCGGAGCGACCTCTGGGTGCCGGTCCAGACCCGGCGCGGCTGCCCCTACAGCTGCTCGTACTGCTCCACGCCCCAGATCGAGGGTCATCTCCTGCGCACCCGATCGCCGGACCTGGTGACCCGCCAGCTCGCCTCCATGGCCGCCGCAGGGATCAGGCGCGTGCAGTTCGTGGACAACATCTTCAACGTCCCCTCCCGATACACGCTGGACCTCTGTCGCCGCATCGCCGGTCTCGACGCCGACCTCGCGTGGCAGTGCATCCTCTACCCCAAGGACGTGGGCGCCGAGCTCGCCGAGGCCATGGTCGCCGCCGGCTGTGTTTCGGTGAGCTTGGGTTTCGAAAGCGGCTGCGATCGGATGCTGCGTGCCCTGGGCAAGCGATTCAGCTCCGCCGATGTACGCCGCACCTCGGCCGTGTTGGCCGAGCACGGCATCCGCCGCTGGGGATTCCTGCTCCTGGGCGGCCCCGGGGAGACCCGCGAGTCGGTGTTGGAGAGCTTGGACTTCATCCAATCACTCGATCTCGACATGTTCACGGCGACCATCGGCATCCGCGTCTATCCGAACACCCCACTGGCCGAGACCGCAGTCGCGGAGGGCATGCTGGCTCGGAGCGACACCCTGCTCCGGCCCACCTTCTACCTGACCCCGGGGCTGGAGGAGGGCTGGATCCGCGAGGAGGTGAAGCGGCGTCTGGGCGCGGAGGCCCTGTAGCACGGCCGCCCAGGAGCGTCACTCCCCCAGCCTGAGCACCCTGCCAACGCCCAGCGGTGTGGAACGATCCCCGAAGGCGACGTGGAAGAGGGCGATGGCCTCCTCCCCGGTGCAGTGTCCGGGCGCCGCCCGCCGGATCCCGAGGGTTTCGAGGTCGGCGATCGCCCCACGGATCTGCCATGGGGTGGCGGAGACCAGGTGGAAGCCCCCCAACACCATGTACGGCGTGGCGTCCACGGCGCCGGCCGCCGCCCGCACCATGGCGCCCACCCCGGGGTGGGCGCACCCCGTGACGACCACGGGGCCACGGTCCGCTTCCACCACCAGGGCCTGCTCCGGGATGGCCCCTTCGACCCGGCCGGTGGTCCACACCCCCTCTGCGACCTGGGTCGGGGCCGTCGCGTTCACGACCCGGCCACCCGCCGCCTCCACCTCGCGTCGCAGGGAATCCGGAAGGTCGTCGGGGACATAGACGGCGACACCCGGCACCGTGGAGACCACCGACAGCAGTCCGCCGGTGTGGTCTGAGTGGACATGGGAGATCACCACGGCCCGGATCCCCGTCAGGTCGACGTCCAGGGCGCGCAGGTTGTGCGCAAGGACCGACGCCTCCCGCCCGGTGTCGAAGAGCACGCGACTCCCGGAGGCCTCGACGAGACACGCGAACCCCCAGTCGGCGCGGGTGCCGGCCACGGCGGTGGTGTTGTCGTACAGAACGGTGATGCGCCGCGGGGGCGCGACCTTCGCGCCGGCCCCGACGCCAGCCAGCAGGGCGAACATGAGCGGAGCCAGCATCCAGCCTCCCCTCCTTGACCCGGTCAAAGTTCTCCGGTGGCCCCGCCACGACATCGAGTGCGCGCACCCCACCCGCGCATGCAAGGACGGGTCCTTCCCGACGGCGTCCACCCGCCCCGCTCACCGGCGGCCAGGACCTCGGCGGTCTCGTCTGGTCGCACCGTCACTCCCCCAGCGGCAGGGCGGGCTGCCCGCCGATGCGCTCCAGCCAGTGGAGGCGGAACTCGCCGGCGCCCAGGGGCTCGAGCTCGAAGTGTGGCGGGCGCTTGCGGTCCCAGCCCACGAGGTCGTGACGCTCGAAGAAGGTCCTGATGCGGGGAGAGCGCAGCTCCGGGGCGCTGGACCAGAAGCTGCCGGTGAGCGTCACGTGCACCGGGCTCCGCTCCCCGGGGAGATGGATCCTCACGTCCTCCCACTCGGGGCGGAAGTAGAGGCTGACGTCCCCGGCCAGGACGCGGAGGCCGAAGGAGCCGCCGCCGTCGTGCCACGCTGACACGATCATCGGATTGGAGCGAATGTAGCACTCCGGTGCCCCGGGGGGAAGGCCAGCCCGGAGTGCGGGACCTGCTCGAGGGTCAGTCGCCGAGGGGAACCAGGATTGGCAGCGCGACCTTGAGGGAGAGCTGTGCCACCGCCAGCCAGTGGTCGCGGGCGGATCGGGCGGCCCCCACCTCGAGGGCGAAGCCGAGAGGTCCGAAGCCGGACTCGGTGCCCAGCGAAAGGCCGTGGTGGAGCCCGTGCTCGTCGTGGTACCAGCGCCGGTAGCGCACGAACTTGCCGTGGAAACCGCGTTGGCGCACGGCCGCCGGGACCGGCCGGACCCCGCCCCAACCCAGCGTGTAGAGCTCGCTGTCCGCTCGCGGGCCCCAGTCCCGCCCGTAACCCACGAAGACGCTGAAGCGGTCGCGCACGGCCAGGGACAGATACGCATTGGCGCGCCCGGAGATCACGTTCGGCACGCCCATCGGGACCTCGAGACCGGGATACAGGCCGAGGGCCACGCGGGGTGTCGGTGGAGGCGGGACGGGCGCAGCGACAGGTGGGGCGGGCGACGCTTCGTCGGCTGCAACCCCCGGCGATCGGGGCGCCACGCCGAGGTCATCAGCGGCCCCTTCGTCGCTTCGCTCCTCCCAATGACCTACCCACTCGCTGTCATGCTGAGCGAGGCCGCGGAGCGGCCGAGTCAATGCAGCCCCCGACCTTGGGAAGGACGTGCCGCAGGCGCGACCCTGGATCTCTCCGGAGATCCTTCGACTCGCTCCGGAAGACCTGTGCTCGCTCAGGATGACACGCAGACGGGTCGGGCCACCGTCTCTGAACGACTGCGTGTCATCGCGTGTGACACCGCCGCGAAGAGGCGTAGGGATGCTCAGGATGACAGGCGGATTGGGGCGGCCGACCGCCTCTGGACGGGTGCGTGTCATGCCATTCGGCAACGCCCTCGGAGAGGCGCAAGGATGCTCAGGGTGAAAGGGGGATGGCGCGCCAAGCCCAAACCCACCCAGGGCCCGGGGCGGCGCGACGTCGTTGCGCCTTTGCACCTTGCCCCTCTTCTGCATCCCGGTGGAAACCTCGGCAGGGTCGTCGGCGGCGGATGTTGCCCCTCCCCACCCCAGGACGAGGCAGAGGACCAGGCCCGAGGTGATCCGGCACCTCACCAGAGCCCTCCCATGGCGTCCAGAAAGCGCTGCTTGCCGCCGAGGGTCTTGCGCAGCCGGGGGATGTCGTCCTCGGTGAGGCGCCTCACGACCCGTTCCACCGCGATGGCGTCGGGGCTCTCGGCGCACTCAACGTCGAGTTCGTGGAGCCGGATCAGACCATCCAGGAAGTCTCTGAACCCGCGGTTGAACCCGGGGTCCAGGACCGCGGCGCCGGCCTCGCTGTTGTAGTAGGTGGACCGGATGTTGAAGTTGGAGGAGGTGATCAGGGTCAGGTCGCCGTCGATCCGCAGGGCTTTACCGTGGAGGGCGATGGGGGGCATGTGCTCGGGGTCGCAGTGGATGCGCTCGAGCTCGCGGGTGAGGGCGCCGTCACCGTTCCACGCCCACACCTCACCCCCCGCCCGGATCATGCGGATGAGGGTCGGCAGGCCCGCCAGCCAGAACGGACCGCGCCGGATGGCCGCCCCCTCGCCGTTGACGACCAGCCGCACCCGGACCCCCCGCCCCACCGCCTGCTCCAGGCCGACGGTCAGCTCCTCCACGAGGTTCGGGAAGGGGGTCATGAGGTCGATCTCCCGGCGCGCCCGGCGCACCAGCTCCACCGCCACATCGGTGCTCCGGGCCCGGCGCCAGGCGAGGCTGTTGTCGTACAGCACCGCCACCGGGACGCCCGTCGCGGCCACCTCGGGGTCGGGGAAGAACTCCGGATTGAGATACCGCTCCAGGGGTCGCCGTCCGTGAGGGAAGCGTCCGGTCTCGAACAGCGTGTGGATCCGGCGCCGGGACGTTTCCTCGGGTTGGAAGAAACGCACCGGCCTCGCCAGGTCCTGGGCCGCCACCCACGCCTTCAGGAACGACGTCTGCATGTCGTGGACAGCCTCTCCACGGACGAGCACCCCCAGGTCCAGCCACCAGGACTCGGGATCGTAGTACTCCTCCGCCAGGTTGCGGCCGCCGACGATGGCGGCGCGCCCGTCCACGATGACCATCTTGTCGTGCAGCCGGCCGTCGTAGAGCGCGGTGACGCTCCCCGCGGAGGGGTTGAAGGCGCGGAGCTCCACCCCGGCCTCGCGCAGCTTGTCGAAGCTGTAGCTCCACCAGTTGTAGATCCCGGCGGCGGTGGCGTCCACCAGGCAGTAGACCGTGAAGGTGGGGTCCGCCTCGCGGCGCTCCCGGGCGACGCGCTCCAGCTCGTGGGCGAAGGCGCGTCCGAAACGGTCGTTGTGCCAGGCGTAGGTGCTGATGAAGATGTGGTGCCGGGCCTGTCCGATGAGGTCCAGACGGGCCTGCCACGCATCCTCGGGGCCCGTGAGGAGGCGCACGGTGTTGCCGGCGGTCCAACGGGTGTGGCCGAGGCGGCTCACCACGTCCTCGAGGGCCGTGCCCGCCGCCTGCGCCGATGCGCTCAGCAGGGCCGCCAGCAGCGCCGCCACCACGCCGGCGGTCCGCCTCCCCCGGGGAGAGCGGTCACACCCCATGTTCGACGTCGCAACTGCCAGCACGCACCCCCCGGGCATATCACGCCACGGGAATCGTTGTTTCGAGTGACAATTGTACGCGTCCCCCGAGCCGGGAGAGCGCGGTGCGAACACCCGTGCTCGCCGTCGTCGGAGGTGTGTGACCGAAGGAGGTTGACGATGCGACACGCTGTTGCGGCCTTGATGCTCTCCACGGTGGCGACATGGGCGGCGCCGGCCGCGGCCCAGAGCTCCGAGGAACCGCCCCTGATCTCCAAGACCTACATAGTGGACGTCGCACCCGCCGAGACCGTGGCCTTCGAGCAGGCCCTGCGGGAGCACTTCGCCAGCCCGGCCGCCCACGACCCGTGGGCCTGGTACACGTGGCAGGTGGTCAACGGCTCACACCAGGGGCGGTACGTGATCCGCAGCCACGGCCACCGCTGGCAGGACTTCGACGACCGGGCCGACCTGGAGCGCCTCGATCGCGCCGACTTCTCCGCCACGGTGGCCCCCCACGTCCGCGCCATCTCCAGCCGCCTCGAGCGGCTCGAACCACGCCTCTCCTCCTGGTCCATGGGCGCCCAACGGCCGGCGCTGGTGGAGGTCTTCGTCTACGACCTCGAGCCCGGAGGGCTCGGCGACTTCACGTTCGCACTGGGCAAGATCCACCGCGCGATGGCCCAGAAGAACCCGGACATGGAGTACGCCTGGTCGGTGGTGGTCAACGGCGGCGAGGGGCCGGCCATGATCCTGGCCGTCCCCCACGCGAGCTGGGCGGAGATCGGGTCCCGACCGTCGTCGCCGGCGCGGGCGATGATCGACGAGTACGGGGCGCATGAAGCGCAGCTGCTTCGGGGCCTCCTGGACCATGCGACCCGCCGCAGGATCAGCTCCATCCTGGTGCTACGGGAGGACCTCAGCTACGAGCCCAAGTAGACGCACAGCGCCCCACACGCCGTCGGCCCCCGCCAGACGGGAAGCTACGGCCTGATCTCCGCTACCATGTCGCCATGTGCGGACGCTTCACGCTCACCGTGTCCGGTCGCGTCCTCGCCGAGCTGTTCGATGTCGAGGCCGTTCCCGAGCTGGATCCCCGGTACAACATCGCCCCGAGCCAGCCGGTCCTCGCGGCGCGGTCCGCCGCCGCGGGTGAGCGCGAGGTCGCCCGTCTGCGGTGGGGGCTGATCCCCTCCTGGGCCCACGACCCCTCCATCGGCAACCGGATGATCAACGCCCGCGCCGAAGGCGTGGCCTCGAAGCCGTCCTTCCGCTCCGCGGTCCGCCGCCGGCGCTGCCTCATCGCCGCGGACGGCTTCTTCGAGTGGCGCAAGGTGGCCGGCGGCAAACAGCCCTACCTCATCCGTTTCGCCGACGGACGTCCCTTCGCCTTCGCCGGCCTCTGGGAGCGCTGGGCCAAGGGACCCGAGCCCGTGGACTCGTGCACCATCATCACCACCAGGCCCAACCCCGTGGTGGCCGAGCTCCACGACCGCATGCCCGTGATCCTGGCGCGCGCGGACTACGCCGAGTGGCTGGCCCCCGAACCACTGGCCACCGGGCGCCTGGACGAGCTCCTGGTTCCCTGCTCCGCCGACGACATGGTCTCCTTCCCCGTCAGCAGGCGGGTCAACAGCCCCGGCCACGACGATCCCCGCTGCGTCGAGCCCCTCCCCTGAATGCACCCATTCCGCAGGCCTCACTCGTCCGCGTCAAAGAATCAGCCACAGTGACAGCATCAGTGGCAGTGTCTGCGCCAGCTTGGGGCGCGCTGCCGGGCAGATGGCGGGTGCAACGACGCCGGCGTGGTCACCTCCCGGTCGTTGAGCCGGGAACAAGGCCGGGAAGGCATGAACGACCTGGAGGTGACCATGCCTGACGTCCTCGCCACCAGCGACCTCATCGCCCATCGCAAGGCCCTGGGAGCTTCCGGTACGGCAATCAGACTCGTCGGGCGCGGACGCGGGGGAAGAGGGCTCGCTATACTGCTGCGGCGCGATCCGCGGGAGGGTGAGATGAGCGACAAGAAGTGGTTCGTGGCGGTGGATGGAAACAGCGTCGGCCCCATGACCGAGGCCGAGCTAGTAGACGCCTTCAAGGCCGGAACCTACGGACCCCAGCACCACGTCTTCTCCGAGGGCATGCGCGGATGGGTCCCGGCCACCGGCGTGCCGGAGCTTGCCGGCGCCCTCACGGCCTCGCCTCCCCCACCACCCCGGCCCCGGACGGCGGCCGCCGACGAGATCGACTACCAGATCTTCGGCTCGGAGATGCAGTACGTGGAGATCGAGCTCGACCCTGGCGAGAGCGCGGTGGCCGAGGCCGGGGCCATGATGTACATGGGCGACGGCATCGAGATGAGCACGATCTTCGGCGACGGCAGCCAGCAGGGCGGCTTCCTGGACAAGCTGGTGGGCGCCGGCCGCCGGGTGCTCACCGGTGAGAGCCTGTTCATGACGGTCTTCACCCACCAGGGCGCCGGCAAGCAGCACGTGGCGTTCGCCGCCCCCTACCCGGGCAAGATCATCGCCATGGATCTCTCCGACCTCGGGGGCAAGCTCATCTGCCAGAAGGAGGCATTTCTCGCCGCCGCCAAGGGGGTGTCCATCGGCATCGCCTTCCAGAAGAAGCTGGGCACCGGCCTGTTCGGCGGCGAGGGCTTCATCATGGAGAAGCTGGAGGGCGACGGCCTGGCCTTCGTCCACGCCGGCGGCACCATCGTCGAGCGCAAGCTCGGCCCGGCTGAGGCCTTGCGCGTGGACACCGGCTGCCTCGTCGCCCTGGAGCAGACCGTGGACTACGACGTCCAGTTCGTGGGCAACATTAAGTCCGCCATCTTCGGCGGCGAGGGCTTCTTCTACGCCCGTCTCACGGGGCCGGGTCGGGTGTGGCTCCAGTCCCTGCCCTTCAGCCGTCTGGCCGGCCGGGTCTGGCAGATGGCCCCCCAGGGCGGCGGCAAGGACCGCGGCGAAGGCTCCGTGCTGGGCCGCCTGGGCGGCATCGGCGGCATGTTCGACGGGGACTAGGAGCAGGAACGCAGAGGCGGAGAGCCCCCACCCGACCCGGCGCTCAAGCTCAGCACGCTCCCCTCCCACGCCACGAGCCGAGCTGGAGCCGCGGACGCATCGGGACAGACTGCGGGCCGGCGCTGCCATCGGAGAGCGGATGCACGGTGGATGTTCGGCTGCCGGCCGTCGGGGGGCGCACGACTCAGCCGTAGACCGCGTCGCGGCCGCCCTCCTTGGCCCCGTAGAGAGCAACGTCGGCAGCCTTGACCAGGGCCGCGAACGTGGTGGTCTCGGGTGTGCTGGTGGCCACCCCGATGCTGACCGTGATGCCGAACTCGGAGCCGTCCGCGCTGAGGGGCATGGCGCGAACGGCGTCGGTGAGCCGCCGCGCCAGTGCCCGCGCCTCCTCCAGCGACGTGTTGGGCAGGAGCACGGCGAACTCCTCGCCTCCGATGCGGCCGACCATGTCCACGTCCCGCAGCGTGTGGCGCACGGTGTCCGCGAACTCCTTGAGCACCGCGTCGCCCACGTCGTGGCCGTAGCTGTCGTTGATCGCCTTGAAGGAGTCGATGTCCATGAGGAGCGCGGACAGGGACCCGCCGTAGCGTTGCACCCTTCTCACCTCCTCCTCGCCCCGTTGGTAGAGCCGCCGGCGATTGGAGAGACCGGTGAGGGCATCGGTCATGGCCAGGAGGCGGAGCTTGGCCTCCGCGCGCTTGCGCCGGATCACCTGCCACGCGTCGTTGGCCAGCAGCTGGAGCTGCCGGACGTCGGAGTCGTCGTACTCCCCGGCCTTGTTGCCGACCCCCATGATGAGGTGCACCTTCCCGTCATCCACCACCGGCACGCCCACGTGGCGGCGCAGCTCGGTGTGGCCCTCGGGCAGCCCCTTGCGCCCCGGAAGACCGGGGTAGTCGTTGTGTACCACCGGCGCCTGGATGCGGGCGCAGTCCGCCCACACGCCGGCCTCGCTGATGGGGTAGTGCTCCTCGTGGACGGCGTCGCAGTTCGCGAGCGTGGCCCGGGACCAGGCCACGAGCTCGATCGTCCCCTGGTCCGAGTGGACCATGTGGCAGTAACCGATGGCGGACATGGTGAGCTCGACGCCCTGCTCGAGCACGAACTCGATGATCTCCTTTTCGTTGAGCTCCGCCGAGCGCTCGAAGAGCTGGAGCAGGGCATTCAGGCGCGCTTCGTTGAGCCGCAGGGCGTCGCTCGTCGCGTGGAGGCGGCGCTCCAGGCCCTCGACCCGCTCCTGGAGGTCCCTCTCCTGGGACCGTTCCTCGGTGATGTCCTCGTACACCACGACCAGGCGCAGGCGGCCGTGGGATTGGACGCCGCTCACCTGCATCAGGAACCAGCGTCCCTCCTCGGCCCCATCCGACCGGTACTCGCAGCGAAACTCCCCGCCGTCCCCGGCCTGGATCTCGCGGATGGCCCGGGCCACGCTCTCGGCGTGCGCCGACCACCCTCCGGCCGCGGTCCCGCAGGCATCGAGGAAGCTGCTGCCCACCTCGGGACGTGAGTTGTCGGGAACGTGTTCCCGAGCGAAGGCGCGCCAGGCCGCGTTCACGGCCAGCACCCGGGCGCTCTCGTCCAAGATGGCGACGTGCTTCATGAGGGTGTCGTGCTCGGTGGGTCGCGGACCTTCCCGGTCCCGACCGGAATCCTCCACATCACGTTAGCACGTGCATCGCCGGTGAGGACCACGGCGTCGGGTGCTCCCCCAACCTGTCGCCCCACGCCTCACGGAGCGCACCACCTACCCCGGCGGGGGAGGCCCTCCCCGCCACCAGTCGCGGACCCGGTTCCTCACATGCTGGAGACGGGCGTGCGCCTTGGGGAAACGCTCCCCGAGGCGCACGAACAGACGGTGAGCCCACTCCGACTCCAAAGAGAGCACCCAGAGGCCGGCGAGCAGGAGCAGGATCCCCTGCAGGAACGGCAGGAAGAGACCCGCGACGCCGAGGATCACCAGGATCCAGCCGAGGGTCAGGAGGGCGATGCGCTTGAGGGTCCGTTCCATCGGGTCCGCGCGCGTCAGTTTACCCTCGCCGGGTCGAATTCAACTCGGGGGCGTCGCCATCCGGTGCCGATGGTAGTGGGCGAGGCCCTCCCGCACCGGCTCCAGGCGGCCCTCGGCCAGCAGCCGGCGAGCGAGCCGACGCGCCGGCTCGATGAGGTCGCGGTGCTCGGAGAGGTCGGCGAAGCGGAGGTCCGTCGGCCCCCACTGGTGGGTGCCGGCCAGCTCTCCAGGGCCCCGCAGCTCGAGATCCGCCTCGGCGATGGCAAAGCCGTCATCAGACGAGCAGATCACCTCGAGTCGGCGACGGGCCTCCTCGGACACGTCCTCCTGCACCAGCAGCACGCAGTAGGAGGGGCGTCGGCCCCTCCCCACCCGGCCCCGGAGCTGGTGGAGCTGCGAGAGGCCGAAGCGCTCCGCCCCTTCCACCACCACCACCGTCGCCTCGGGCACGTCGATCCCCACCTCCACCACGGTGGTGGCGAGGAGGACCTGGAGCGAACCCGAAGCGAAGGCTGTGTACACCTCCTCGCGCTCGGCTCGGCTCATGCGCCCATGCAGCACGCCGATCCCGACCCCCGGCAACGCCGCCGTCACCTCCGCCCGGCTGGCCTCCAGGGCCGGCACCGGCAGCTCGTCGCTCGCCTCGATCAAGGGGTACACGACGTACGCCCTCCCACCCTGCTCCACCTCCCGCCGGAGGAAGTCGTACAACCGCGGCCTCGACGAGGACGTGCGGATCACCGTGCGCACCGGTCGCCGGCCCGGCGGCAGCTCGTCGAGCACGGACAGGTCGAGGTCGCCGTACACCGTCAGCGCCAGGGAGCGCGGGATCGGGGTGGCCGTCATGACCAGGGAGTGGGGCGCCCGACCCTTGCCCAACAACGCCTGGCGGTGGACGACGCCGAAACGGTGCTGCTCGTCGATGACCACCAGCCCCAGGTCGCGGAAGCGGACCGACGCCTGGATCAGGGCATGGGTCCCCACCACCAGGCGGGTGGTGCCCTGCTCGAGGTCGGACCGGATCCGCCGCTGCTCCGCCGGCGGCACCGAGGACGTGAGCAGCTCGATCCGGCCCGCGGAATCCCCCAGGAGACCGCCCAGGGTGGCCGCGTGCTGCTCCGCCAGCAGCTCGGTCGGCGCCATGAGGGCGGCCTGGTGGCCCCCTTCCGCAGCGGCGAGCATGGCCAGGGCCGCGACCACCGTCTTGCCTGAACCCACGTCCCCCTGCAGGAGACGACCCATGGGGACCGTGCCCTCGAGCTCGGCGGCGATCTCGCCCACCACGCGTTTCTGGGCCTCGGTGAGGGCAAAGGGCAGCATGGACCGTGCTCGCTCGTCGATGCCGCGGGCGCCGGTGCACCGTGGTGCGCGTTGCCTGACCCGCCGTCCCCGGCGCGCCGCCATGTCGCAGTCGAGGGCCAGCAGCTCGTCGAAGGCGAGCCGCCGGTGCCACCGGCTCCGCCGCTCGTTGAGCTCCTCCACGAGCTGCTTCCGGGCGCTCGCGTCCCCAGGAACGGGTGGAGCATGGAGGCTGCGCAGACTCTCCACCAGTCCCGGCAGGCCTAGCTCGGAGCAGAGCTCGTCACCCACTGGGTCGGGACAGCGCTCCACAACCTCCAGGGCCTGCTCGGTGGCCCGCCGGAGGGGGCGGCCAGCGAGCCGTCCGATGGCGGAGTAGACGGGCACGATCCGCTCCACTACGTCGTCCGGGCGCACCTCCTCGATCTCGGGGTTGACGAGCTGCAACGCCCCACTCGGCGAACGGCGGAGCAGGCCGAAGGCGGTGATCTCCCGGGCCCGGTCCAGGCGCGCGGCCACCCAGGGTTGGTTGAAGAACACCATGGGCAGCACGCCCCGCCCGTCCTCCAGGATCGCGCTCACCAGGCTCGCCCGGCGACGGCGTGCGGTCCGCTTCGCGCCCACCGCCCCCACCCGCCCCCGGACCAGGACCAGCCTCCCCGGCTGGAGACCCGCGTCCAGGGCCGTGGTGCTGGTCCGGTCCTCGTAGCGGCGCGGCACGTTCAGAAGGAGATCCAGGACCCTCGTCACACCCGCCTCCGCCAAGGAAGCGCGCAGCTTCGGTCCGATGCCGACCAGCCGGTCGACCGGATCACACGGGGTCAGGGGGCGTCGCTCTGGAGCTCGAACCGGCACTGGATGGTTCCGAAGGTCACCGAGTCGCCGAGAACGACGGGCACCGCGCGGCCCGCCGTGAGGCGGACGCCGTTCACGAACGTGCCGTTCATCGTGCCCACGTCCTCGATGACGCTGTAGGTCCCGTCATCCTCCCGACGGATGCGGGCGTGCCGGCGCGAGATCGAGCGCTTGGCGTCCACCGGCGTCAGGTCCACGTCGGGATGGATGCCGGTGACGGGGTCCGCCCGGCCGACCGTGGTCTCGTGCTTGTCCGCCAGGGGGAACACCAGCCCGCTGGCGATCTCCACCAGGCGCGCCCGCGGGTCGGGCACCGCTTCCGGGGTCGGCGCGCCCACCGGCTCCTCCAGCTCGATGCGGTGGCCGACGGTCTCCTCCAGGAGCTGGGTCGTCCTGCGCAGCCGCAACACCAGCTTGCGCATCATGCGGATGGCGATCTCGGGGTTGTGCTTGAGCATGAAGGTGAAGGCGGACTGGTCGATGATCACCGCGTCCACGTCGGTCTTGGCCACCGCCGTGGCGGAGCGCGGCACCTCCTCCTCGAGCATGCACATCTCGCCGAAGAAATCACCCTTGGCGAGCACCGCCAGCGTCCGGTTCTGCTTCTTCAGCCGCTTGCTGATCTCCACCTCCCCCGTCTCGATGACGTACATCGTCAGACCGAGGTCTCCCTCGGAGAAGATCACCGTCCCCTCCGGGAAGTGGGTCCGCAGGGGCTCCAGGGAGTCGTGGGTGGGGGGCGCCGCAGCGCTCTTGACCTTGAACTTCGCCATCAGCCGCTCCATGCAACCAGCCCGCGATCGGTGTCCACCTGCACGGTGGCCCCGATGGGGAACGCCCGGTTGTCCGCTCCGTGGCCAAAGGGGAGACCAGCGACCACCACCGCCCCGGGCGGCGCCGCCTCCGCCAGCATCCGACGCCACCCCGCAGCCGTGGGGCGCGCCGGCCGGCAGCCCCGCAAGCTGCCTCCCATCAGTGCTTTCACTCCCGAAAATGTAGCAGAGGCCGCCAGGTGGGTCAACATCCGGTCGAGACGGTACAACGGCTCGCCGACATCCTCCAGGAACAGCACCGCACCCCGCAGGTCCACTTCGAACGGGGTGCCGAGAAGGCTGGTCAGCAGGGCCAGGTTGCCGCCCAGTGCGGTCCCCGTCACCGTTCCTGGCCGGACCACCGCCGCAGGTGGAAAGCGGAACAGGGTGCCCCCCACCAGGTCCCCGCGCAGGACCGCCGCCAGCCGTCCGGCCGGCCCCGGTCGATCCAGCCCGGCGGCCACCATCGGGCCGTGCACCTGCACCCCCCCACCGCGCATCCAGAGGGGGTTCAGGATCGCGGTGAGATCGGAGAAGCCCACGAAGACGATCCCCCGGCCAACCAGCTCGGACCACTGGAGCCGGGAGAGCAGTCGAGTCGCCCCGTACCCTCCCCGGGCCGCCACCACCACCCTCGCACCCCGCTCCAGCAGCCACCCCAGCCCCTCCATGCGTTCCTCGTCGCCGCCCGCCATGTAGCCAGTGTCGGCATCCACGTTCGGAGCGACCAGGACGGGGTGCCCCCACCGCTGTAACGCCTCCACTCCGGCGCGCAGGCGCTGGGCGTCCACGGGGCCCGACAGTGCCGCCACCCCGATCGGCTCCCCCGCTTCCAGGGGCGAGAAACTGCTCACCACGGACCCACCTTAGCGCACCCGCGGCGCGCCGGATGTGACGCCGGTGGCCGCCCAACTGGGTCCCGGCCGCTCCGCGAGCGATGGCTCAGGGCGCTCACTTCCAGCGGAAGATGCGCAGGGCGATGACGAAGCAGACCAGGCCCCATCCCCCCATGATGAGGAGCTCGCGCCAGGATGCCAGGAGGGGCGCGCCGTCGTTGACCACGGCGCGCAGCGCATCGTTGAGGGCGGTCAGGGGCAGGGCGCGGATCACCGGCTGCACCGCCTCGGGGAAGCGGTGGTAGGAGAAGAAGCTCCCCGACACCACCCACATGGGCAGCATCACCAGGTTCATCCAGCCGGAAACGCCCTCCACGGTCTTGGGTCGCGCCGCCAGCAGGAGACCGACCCCGGAGAAGGTGGCGCCGCCCAGCAGCACCACCACCGTCAGGGCGACGAAGGAACCGTGCACGCTCACGTCGAAGGCCAACCATCCGAAGCCCACCAGGGCGGCCACCTCGAGAGCCAGGAAGACGAGCCGCGACAGGGCGTAGGAGAGCAGGAACTGGGACCGCCGCATGGGCGTCACCGCGAAGCGCTTGAGCAGGTTCCGGGTCCGCGTCAGGACCAGGGAGAAGCCCACTCCCCACAGACCGCTGCCCATGAGGTTGAGGCCGATCAACCCCGGGATGAGGAAGTCGATGTAGCGGTCGCCCGGCTGGGTGACCGGCTCGTCCCGGGCCGCGAGCTGATCGGTGCGCCCGAAGGCCCTCTGCAGGACATCGTCCACCAATGCCCGGGCCGTCCTGGAGTCCGATCGCTGGGGATCGTAGCGGTAGATCACCCGTGGAGAGGACGCGGGCCCCGCCGCCTTCACCTCCACATCCACCTTGCCGGTACGCAGCGCCTGGTCCGCGGCGCCCTGGCCCAGCTCCATCACCTCCACTCGCCCGCTCCTCTGAAGCGCCTCCGCCACCCAGCTCGACGCCTCGTCACCTGCAACGACCGCCGCCCGCGGCATCTCCGCAGGTCGGCTGCGAAAGGCGATCCCGAGCCCCGCCGCCAGCAGCACCGGGAACACGAAGACCCAGAAGATGGCCTCCGGCTCGCGGATGAACTCCAGGACCCGGGTCCGGGACAGCTCCACCAGCGGGAGGGGGCGATCAGCCATCGCGGAGCTCCCGGCCCGTGAGGTGGACGAACACGTCGTCGAGGGTCGCCTCGTGGGTCGTCAGGCGCTCCAACGGGACCTGGCGCCGCTCCAGCTCGGCCAGGAGCGCCCGCAGCGTCGCCCCCACCTCCCGCACGCGCAGCAGGAGGTCGCCGTCCCGGGAGGTCACCCCGTCGACGCCGGGCAGGGCGCGCAGCTCCTCGGCGGCGATCTCCCCCGCCAGGCGCACCTCGATGACCTGCTCGGCGCCCAGGGACGCCACCAGGCGGGCCGGTGTGTCCAGCGCGATGATCCGGCCGTGGTCCATGATCGCCACGCGCCGGCAGAGCCGTTGCGCCTCCTCCATGTAGTGGGTGGTCAGGAGCACCGTGCCACCGCGCTCGAGGAACTGCTCCACCACCTCCCACACCTTCAGTCTTCCCTGGGGATCGAGGCCGGTGGTGGGCTCGTCGAGGAACAGGAGCTCGGGATCGGCCACCAGGGCGCACGCCAGGGAGAGCCGCTGCACCTGCCCTCCGGAGAGGTTCGCGACCCTGGCCTTCGCCTTCTCCTGGAGCCCCACCATGGCGATGGTCTCCTCCACCGCCAGGCCCCGGCGGTAGAAGCTGCGGAAGAGCCGCACGGTCTCCCGGACCGTCAGCTTGCCGCTGAGGATGGTCTGCTGGAGCTGGACGCCGAAGCGCTCCCTCAGCACCCGGTCGTTCCCCTCACCCCAGCGTTGCCCGAGCACCTCGACCGTGCCGTCGTCGGCCCTGGTCAGCCCTTCCAGGATCTCCACCGTCGTGGTCTTGCCGGCGCCGTTGGGCCCGAGCAGCCCGAAGCACTCCCCTGCGAACACCTCGAGGTCGAGACCGCGCACGGCCTCGACGCCCGGGTACCGCTTGACGAGCCCCTCACACCGCAGTGCGGCCTGTCGCGCCTGGCCGGGGCTCGCTGCGTGGGTCATCACATCCACCTCGGACACCGCACCCCCCTTCAACACGCCTTCTCCGGGGGCGCCGGGCAGGTCCGCCGACGGCGTCCAGGTGCTGCCGCCGCGGATGAGGATACCGGCGTCGCAACGGCGCTCAGCACCGCGGCGACGTGGATCCGGAGACTACCAGCTGTCGCGCGGCCGCCGGTCGTTCCGACGGTCCTGGGCCACGCTCACGCGAATGGGGCGGCCATCCAGCTCGGTGCCGTCCAGGCCCGACATCGCGTCCTCGCCGGCGTCCTCGTCGGCGAAGGTCACGAAACCGAACCCTCGCGACCGTCCGCTGTCCCGATCGGTGATGACCTTCGCCTCGGTGACCTCGCCGAACTGGGCGAAGGCATCGAACAGGCCCTGGTCATCAGTGTTCCAGCTCAGGTTTCCCACGAATAGCTTTTTCGCCATGCTCTCCATCTCTCTGGGAGCGTCCCCATCCCACGGGCAGCTCCACCTCTTGTGACGGGGACATCCGGCCCCCGGGCGGTGAACACCCCGGCGGTGATCATTGGACCGCGAACGTAATGCCGCCCTCGAGAAATTGCAAGTGCGCCACGACACCGGGAAGGGAATCGAGACGCCCCTCACGCCTCGGCCTCGTCGGCGTCCCCCTCGTGGACCGCCCCGGCGCCTTCGCAGGCGGCCAGCGCCTCGACGGCGGCCTCCGCCACGTCCGACACGGGATCCCGGGTGAGCAGCTCGAGGTCGGCCCGGGCCACGGGGGCGCCGATGCGGCCCAGAAGATCGACGGTGTCCCCGCGGAGAGCCACGTCCACGGCTTGCAGAGCGGGCAGCAGGTCGGCGGCCAGGGCATCCAGGCAGCGGGCATCCCGCTCCAGGGCCTCCTCCGCCGTGAGGAGCAGACCGATCCTCGTCTCCATCGTGCTCCTCCGCCACAGCTCGGCGAACACCAGACGCGCCGCGGGCTCACCCAGCAGGTGCGAGGCTGCGTCGAAGCGCCCCGCTCCCAGCAGCGACGTGAGCACCACCCGGATCCCATCGGTCCCCTGCGCCGCTACGATCCGCTCCCCCAGCTCGTCGGCGCTCACCACGCCCACCACCGTCAGCCCGCCGTCCACGATGGTTGCCGGCACCGACTGCACGTGCATCGCCCGTGCGCGGGCGGGAACGGCGTCCACGTCCACGACTGTCACGGTCAGCAGTGCATCCGCCGCCGCCAACGTTGTCGCCGCACGCACCGCATGGGGGCAGTTCGGACAGCCTGGAGCGATGAAGACCTCGACGGCCGTCGGACGCGCCACGACGCTCCCCGACCGGGGTTCGCTCTGGACCATGGCCAGCAGCGCTTCCACGAAGGGTCCGGCCTCGGGGCCCTCCGGCAGCGCCCGGTAGTGGACCGCTCCACGGCCGCCCACCTCGACCGTGAGCACCGACTCGGAGAGCGCACCGTGCTCGGTTCTGAGAGCGACGGCACCGCCCGTTCCCTCGGAGACCTCCCGCGCGGCGGCAGCCAGTCGGGCAGCAAAGCCGGACGGCGAGGCCGGCACGTGCAGCCGGAGCAGCGGCCGCTGCGGGGCGCTGCGCACTGCGGAGGCCAGCCGCTGCAGCGCGCCGGGATCGAACACCCTCTCCATCGCAGGGCGATCCTAGCGCACCCGCGCCCGCTCGATCCGTCGGCCGGACCGCGCCGACGCCGGTCGCTGCCTCTGGTCACCGCCGTCGACGGTGTCATCACCCCCACGGGCGGGCACCCTCCGACCAGGCTCGCGCGCCCACGGCAGCACGTACGAGCAGCTACACGTTGAACCGGAAGTGGACCACGTCGCCGTCCTGGACCAGGTAGCTCTTGCCCTCCAGGCGCAGACTCCCCCGCTCCCGGCAGGCGGTCAGGGAGCCGGCCGCCAAGAGGTCGTCGTACGGCACCACCTCGGCGCGGATGAAGCCCCGGGAGATGTCGGAGTGGATGGCCGCTGCCGCCTCCACCGCGGGCGTGTCCCGCCGCACCGACCAGGCCCGGCACTCGTCCTCTCCCACCGTGAAGAAGCTGATCAGGCCGAGCAGACGGTAGGACTCCCGGGCGATCCTCCCCAGGGCGCTCTCGGAGATGCCCAGCTCCGCGGCAAAGACCTCGGCATCGCCGGGCTCCAGCTCGGAGATCTCCTGCTCCAGCTTGGCGCACACCGCGGTCGCGGACGCTGCCCCCCCCGCGGCCCACTCCCGCCACGCCGGCTCCGCGGACGGGTCCCGGTGCAGGCCCTCCTCGCCCACGTTCACGACGGCCAGGACCGGCTTCAGCGACAGGAAGGCGAAGCCCCGCAGCCGCTCCTGGGCGCCCCCCTCGAACACTTCCCCCCGCAGGGGACGTCCCTCCTCGAGCACGGCCAGGCAGCGCTCGAGCACCTTCCGTTCCTCCTCGAGCTCGGGATCGCGGCGCCGGGCAGTCTCACGCTCCAGCCGCGCCAGCCGGCTCTCGACCACCAGCTGGTCCGCCAGCAGGAGCTCGTCCTCGATCCTCGACAGGTCGCGCAGCGGATCCACGGAGCCCAGGGGGTGGGGCACCGAGGAGTCCGAGAAGGCCCGCAGCACGATCATCAGGGTGTCCATGGTGCGCAGCTCGGGGATGTTGAGGGAGCTCTCCTGGCGGCGCTCGGACGCCACACCCGGCACGTCCACGTAACGCACCACCGCCGGCGTCGTCTTGCGGGGCCGGAAGAGCTCGCTGAGAGCCTCCAGGCGGGGGTCCGGGACCTTGCCGATCCCCACCGCCGACTGGTCCCGGCGGCCGACGGCCGCCAGAGCCTGCGCGTTGGCGGTGAGCAGGCTGAACAGTGTTGTCTTGCCACTCCCGGCGAGGCCGAGGATCCCGACGTCCATGCTGTCTCCCGTGGAGCCGCGGCCGGCGCCGGTTCCCTCCCGGAAGGGACGGGCGGCCGCGGCGGCGGGCAACCCTAGCACAGCGGGCGGGTCAGATCCAGCCGGGCGCCTCAGGTGCGCAGATAGGACGCGCCGTTGACGTCCAGGATGGCGCCGGTGGTGAACTCGGAGCCCTCCGCGGCGAGGAAGAGCACCGCCTGCGCCACCTCCTCGGGCCGGGCCACTCGGCCGAGGGGGCTCTGGGCCCGAATGGCATCGCCCTGAGGTCCCGCCAGCTCCACCGCGGCCATGTCCGTCTCCACCCACCCCGGGGCCACCACCGCCACGTAGATGCCGTGGGGGGCCAACCGCAGGGCGAGGGACTGGCTCAGGGCGTTGAGCCCCGCCTTGCTGGCGGCGTAGGCCGGAGACTCCGGCTCACCGCGGAACGCGCCCCGGGACGACACGTTGACGATGCGGCCGCCACCGTGCTCCATCATGAAGCGGGCGGCGCAGTAGCAGACGTTGGCGGCTCCCACGAGGTTGACGTCTGTGATGCGCCGCCACGCATCCCGCCACTCCGGGTACGCGACCTCGTCGGGAGCGTGCACGAACCAGATGCCCGCACTGTTCACCACGATGTCGAGGGCGCCGAAGGCGTCGCTGACCTCGTCCACCATGCGCTCCACGGCGCCGGGGTCGGTCACGTCCGCCTGCACGACACGATGAGGCCCCCCGGCGAGCCCCGCCAGAGTCTCCTCGGCGGCCCGCCCATCCGCCACGTAGTTGACGGCCACCCGAGCGCCCCGCGCGGCGAACCCCCGCGCCACCTCGCGGCCGATCCCCCGGGACCCGCCCGTCACCAGCACGTGCTTGCCGGTAAAATCCATGGCCCGCTCCTCTTCGGCGCATCACCATAGCACCCTCGTCCCTGCCAGCCGGCGGAACCCGAGCTCGGCGTCTGCTACTGTGGAGGGAAGGAGGAGGCGCTCTTGGCACGCAAAGGCGGATCCTACAAGTTCGAGAAGCGGCAACGGGAGATCAACAAGCAGAAGAAGAAGCGCGAGAAGCAGGAACGCCGGCAGCAGAAGCGGACCGGCGCCGACGAGACGGGAACCTCGGATCCGCCCTGAGCCCCAGGCCTTGATCGGTGTAAGAGTCGCCGCCGCGGCCACCCGGTCCGTGGCCCGATTCCGAGACAAGCCACCCTGCTACAGCGTCACGATCTTGTTGCGGAGCATGGTGACCTCCAGCGCGAGGCCGGTCTTCGCGGCCAGACGGCGCAGCGCGGCCACGGGGAGGGCCTCGAGATCGCCCTCCAGATTGTCCCCGTAGAGGTACGCGATCACCCGGGACCGCACCTGGATCGGCAGCACGAGGCACGCCGCCGCCTCCCGCCCGCCGAGACCGAGCAGCAGGTCCTGATGACCGGACATCCGCGGCAGCGGACCGAGCCACAGCTCTCCCCCTTGGGCGAGCTGCTTGAACACGGTCGACTCCTCCACGGGGATCGAGATGGACCGCACCCAGAGGGGGTCGATGCCCTCCCCCTCGCCCCGCCACCCCATGATGATGCCCTCGCGCACCGCGAGCAGGAGGCACCGCCTCAGGTACGGGGTGCAGAAGGCGAACACGGCGTCCGCGATCTCTTCCCGCATCTCCGCCCCGAGGAGGGTCCGAGCCGCCAGCTCGAGCCGCTCCTCGGCGGAATCCCCCGGTACCGGTTGGGTGCTCACCTCCGGCGTCGACGCGTCAGCGGTGTCCGCCGACACCTCCGCCGGGCTCTCGCCAGCCTCGGCCCCACCCGCGGCGGTGGCGCCCGCCACCGGCGCGGCGGCGCCCGCCCCTGCGCCGCCACCCACGCCCACGTCCGTGTCCTCGAGGCTCTTGCGCAGGGAGGGGAAGTCCGCCAGCTCGTCGTCGCTCAGCACCACCACCGCCGTGTCGTCGGGCGCACGGGAGGGCAAAGCTCCCGGGCGGCGGTCCGAGCCACCCCCGCTCCGGCTCGACCCCGGGCCTTCCGAGCCTCCTCCGGGCGGCCGCGACGTCGCCGGTGACGGTCCGTCCTCCGCCGTCTCCGTCGCACGCTCCCCGTGCTCGTCGGAGCCGAGTCGCTTGAGGAGCGACACCATCTGCACTGGGAGCTCCCGGCCGTGGTAGCGGGCAAGGGCTTCCTCGATCCGGACCTCCAGCGCCACGAAGCTCGCGATCATGCAGCCGGTCATCAGGGAGAGCTCGTCCTCCATGAGGAGGTCCTTCGGATCGATGACGGCGACGCTCAGGGTCTTGCCGGAGAGGCGGAACGGAATCACCTGGTGGCGGAGAGCGAACTTCGCCGGCACCATGTCCACCACCGGCCGCGGCGCCGCCGTCAGCTCGTGGCCCGACACGGTGCGCGCCGAGCTGTACCTGCCGAGGGCGCGCAGGAGAACCCTTTCCGGCACCAGGCCGAGATCCAGCACCACGGTGCCGAAACGGCACTCCAGGCTCTTCTGGGCCTCGAGCGCACGCCGCAGGCCCTCACGGTTGAGGACCCCTTCTCGGAGGAGGAACTCGCCGAACTTCAACGCCGTCATACCAGCGTTTGTACCATGGCTGCGCCCTCCGAATACCCGCGGCCCCCCTGGAGACGGGCCCTCCCGGTGCGCCTACTCGTAGCGCAGGGCATCGATGGGGTTCAGCCCGGCGGCCTTGCGGGCCGGATAGAAGCCGAAGAAGATCCCGACGCTGGCCGAGAAGGCCAGGGCCAGGACCACGGTGGCGGGCGACACCGCCGTCCCCCATCCGGTGAAGTGACCCAGCAGCCGCGAGCCCGTGAACCCCACCGCGATGCCGATGGCCCCGCCGAGCAGGCTCATCACCGTGCTCTCCACCAGAAACTGCGTCATCACGTCCGAGCCGCGGGCGCCGATGGCCAGCCGGATCCCGATCTCGCGGGTGCGCTCGGTGACCGACACGAGCATGATGTTCATGATCCCGATGCCGCCGACCACGAGGGAGATGGACGCGATGGCCGCCAGCAGCAGGGTCATCACCTGGGTGGTGCTCTGCTCCATCTCGGCGAGCTCCGTCTGGTTGCGGACGGTGAAGTCGTCCGGGTCGGAGTCGCCCAGGCGGTGGATCTCGCGCATGATGGCCGTGATCTCCTCCTGGGCCGCGGGGATGTCGTCCGGGGACGACGTCGAGGCCAGGATCTGGGGGATGAACTGGTGCCCTCTGAGCCGGTTCTGGACCGTGGTGTAGGGCGCCAGGATCACGTCATCCTGGTCGTTGCCGCCCGGCGTCTGCCCCTTCTGAGCCAGCACGCCGATGATCCTGAAGGGCACGTTGCGGAGCTGGATCTCCTGGCCGACGGGATCGGAGTCGGGGAACAGGTTGACCGCCACGGTGTGGCCGAGGACGGCGACCTTGCGCATGGCGCGCTCGTCGTTCGCCGAGAAGAACGAGCCCGACTCCACGTTCCAGTCGCGGATGAGCTGGTAGTCGGTGGAGACGCCGTTGATGAGGGTCCGCCAGTTCCCCTGGCCCCCGATGGCCTGGGTGAAGGTGATGATCACCGGTGAGATCGCGGACAGGAAGGTGCTCTCGCGGCGCAGCGTGTCCACGTCGGAGATGGTCAGCCGGTTGAAGCTCCCCGCCCCCCGGGAGACCCCGCCCTGGTTGGAGGTCCCGGGTGTGATCACCAGCATGTTGGTGCCCAGGTTCTGGATCTGCTCCTGGATACGGTTCTGGGCGCCCTGCCCCACCGCCACCATGACGATGACCGCGCCCACGCCGATGATGATGCCGAGCATGGTGAGCAGGGTCCGCATGGAGTTCTTGAGGATGCTCGTCCACGCGACCTTGATCAGGGTGGAGGCGCGCATGTCAGACCGCCTCCTCGAGCTCGGCCATGGACGCCAGGTCGGTGGCGGCCTGCCGTCGCCCGTCCACGGGCTCGTCCCGCACCACCCGCCCGTCGCGGAGCTCCACGACGCGCCTGGCATAGCCGGCGATGTCGTGCTCGTGGGTGACCAGGATGATGGTGATGCCCTGCTCGTTCAGCTCCTGGAAGAGGGCCAGGACCTCCACCGAGGTGCGCGTGTCCAGGTTGCCGGTGGGCTCGTCCGCCAGCAGGAGGGCCGGCCGCGTGACGAGCGCGCGGGCGATGGCCACCCGTTGCTGCTGGCCGCCGGAGAGCTCGTTGGGCAGGTGGTGGATCCGGTCGCCCAGGCCGACGCGCTCCAGCGCTTCCCTCGCCAGCTTCCGGCTCGGCACGTGCTGCCCCGACCGGTCGTACAGGAGGGGCAGCTCGACGTTGTCCAGCGCCGAGGTGCGAGCCAGCAGGTTGAAGCCCTGGAAGACGAAGCCGATCTTCGAGTTCCGGATGCCCGCGAGCTGGTTCTTGGAGAGCCCATTGATTCCCACCCCGTCCAGCTCGTAGGTGCCGGCGGTGGGCACGTCCAGGCACCCCAGGATGTTCATCAGGGTGGACTTGCCGCTGCCCGAGGCGCCCATGACGGCGAGGAGCTCGCCGGTCGACACCTCCAAATCGACGCCCTGCAGGGCGTGGACCTCGGTGGCGCCGGCCGTGTACACCTTGGTCAGGCCGGCGGTACGGATGACGGTGGTTGCTGCCATCGAGTCCACCTAGAAGCCGAAGCGCCGGTGACCCCCCGACGGGCCACCGCCCTGGAAGGGGCTGCTCGAGGCCCCCACGCCGGCCTGGGTGATGCCGGCGATCACCTGCATGCCGTCGGTGAGCTTCGGCCCGGTCACCTCGGTGTACTGGCCGTCGGTGATGCCCGTCCTCACCGGCGCCACGGCAAGCTCACCCGCGGGGCCCACATACCACAGCAGAGCGGCATCCCGGGGGCGGTCGGCGCGTCCTTCCATCCCGGGACCGCCGTGTCCCCAGGGCCTCGCGCCGGCCGGGGACGCCCCCCCCGGCGCGCCATCACCGCCGTCGGCGGGCGACCCCTGCTGCCGCCGCGCGCGCAGCTCCTGGATCATCTCCTCGCTGGGTCGGAAGCGCAGGGCCGCGTTGGCGACCTTGAGCACGTCCTCGGCTTTGGCCACCAGGAACTCCACCGTCGCCGTCATGCCCGGCAGCAGCTTGCCGTCGGGGTTGGCGACGTCGATGACCACCGTGTAGTTGACCACGTTCTCCTCGGTCGTGGACTGCAGGCGCACCTGCCGCACCGTGCCCTGGAAGGTTTCGTCCGGGTAGGCCTTCACCGTGAAGCGCGCCGTCTGGCCCTCCTTGATCTGGCCGATATCGCTCTCGTCCACGGAGGCCAGGATCTGCATCTCGGACAGGTCGTTGGCGATCCGGAAGAGGCGCGGTGACGAGAAGCTGGCGGCCACCGTCTGCCCGACGTCCACGTCCCGTTCGATGACGGTGCCCGACACCGGAGCGGTGATGGTGGCGTACCCCAGGTTGCGGCGCGCCCGGGCGAGGCTGGCATGGGCCGACTTCACGTTGGCCCGCGCCACGTCCAGGGCGTACTGGGCCTTGTTGAAGTCGGCGTCGGCGGCGATGCCGTCCGCATGCAGCGACTTGAAGCGCTCGAAGTCCCGCTCCGCTTGGTGGAGATCGGCCTCGTTGCGCTCCAGGGACGCCTCCGCATCCTCCACGGCCGACTCGAGCAGGGTGGTGTCGAGCTGGGCGATCACCTCACCCTTGGTCACCTTGTCGTTGAAGTCCACGGAGAGCTTGGAGATCATGCCCGACACCTGGGTCCCGACCTCCACCATCGTGACGGCATCGAGGGTCCCCGTCGCCGACACCACCGACTCCAGGTTCCCCTTCTCCACCCCCACGAAACGGTACTGCTTCTCGTTGC
>Ga0315542_1000511_pt1 | contig 24407 bp, 21 predicted proteins | sample SalMarSW160120MG_FD_202541 | JGI IMG/M metagenome (GOLD analysis project Ga0315542, IMG submission 202541) | Salt marsh sediment microbial communities from the Plum Island Ecosystem LTER, Massachusetts, United States - Salt Marsh Sediment SW1601-20 ... | reverse complement strand
CCGCCAGAAGAAGCGAAGCATGTATGCTGCACTTAGTATTGAACTGGAAACAGCTAGAATTGTTAGTATGAGGAAGGGAAGATTCACTCCAGCACCGACGATAGGAATCGCAGCATTGAATCCACCCAAGAACATCATCCACTCGCTCGCAAATCCTGAAAGTGGTGGACTGCCTGCAATGCTCATCATTCCGATGGCAGCTGCGAAGGCAGTAATGGGCATCTTATTCGAGAGACCGCCCATCTTTTTGATGTCACGTAAACCAGTCTGATGAATGACTGCACCTGCGGTCATAAACAACAGACCCTTTGAGAAAGCATGATTGATGAGGTGGAACATACCACCGGACACTCCAACAACTGTAGCAGTACCAAGAGCAAATAGCACGTACCCCATCTGTGAAACTGATGAGTACGCCAAGAGCCTCTTGATATCAACCTGCGCTAGAGCCATGAAGCCACCATAGAACATTGTGATAACACCAAGAGCAGCAACTGCGAAAGAGATTGTGAAGGTTGTTGCAACGTCAGTCAGCGTTAGAGTACCAAATCGAACGAGAGCATAAGCACCGGTTTCAATCATCGCTCCTGACAATAGCACTGAGATTGGAGTTGGAGCCTCTGCATGAACGGGAGGTAACCACCAGTGAACTGGAAACACTGCCATCTTCACGAGGAATCCAGCAGCTAGAAGAATGAAGATGATCTTGAAAATGAGGTCACCATTAGCAACTATGTTTGCTAGAACAAACGATCCACCCTGCGCATAGAGAAGTCCAAAACCGATTAGGATACAAACTGCTCCCGACTGTGTGTAGAGCCAGAATTTCATAGCTGTTCGTTTTCTGGTTTCAGGAAAACCCCAGAAGAGAATCAGGAAATAGCTTGGAACAAGCATGATCTCCCAAGCAATGAAAAACTCGATCATATTGGTCGCCAAGGTGACCCAGATCATTCCCATGATGAAAAATAACTGATTAGCAAAGAATGTCGGTTTATTCTTGGTGTGAGCAGTATACCCTACCGCATAGATAACGGATAGGAAACCAAGGACCACTACTGCAAAAGTGATTGGGAAAGCAACCGCATCTAATTGAAGTCCGAAAGGTTCGAGGATGTCAGACCAGATAGCGGTCTCTAAAGATTGACCAGCGGTCAGAAGCTCATAGAATGGGGGAATCATGAGCACTGTACCGATGAATGAAAAACCAACCGCAACCTTACCAGCGCTTTCTTCAAGTCTGTTCTTGAAGACGTAGATGGATAGCCCACCAAGGAACATTACAGCCAGTGAGATGAACATGAATGGAATTCCAAATGCCATCAACGGAACCTCCTTCCACGCCACTCTAGCGGGTCTCTATCCAAGGTCTCAATTTTGTCAGGGCCATAGACGAGATCATCACGGTCCCCTTCTGATATGTCTACAATAGGGGTATGATAGAGTGCATCAAACCTACAAGAGCTTACACAATCACCACAGAAGATACAACGAGTATAATCAAAATACAGGGCAGCATCTTTTTCGAACTTCTTGTCCTCCTTGTCGATTCGAATTGCTGCGACAGGACATGCACGAACACACTGCCCACAAGCAGTACAGTTTTCACGGACATGAATATGTCGACCGCGTGTTCTTTCAGGATACGGTCTATCTTCAAAGGGATAGAAGTACGTGAAGGGTCTCCTGAAGACCTGACGGAAGACGTGTTTCAAGATTTTAAAGATGTCACCAAGATTACCTACGAACCCCACCTTACTAACCTCCTATGACTAAGGGGAGAAGTCCGGGGATGTAGACTATAGCAAACATCACAAGGACTACATTCAATATTGAAAGTGGTAGCAGATACTTCCAGCACAGGTGTACAATTTGATCCTGTCTAAGGCGATAGAAGGATGATGTTACAACTGTGAAAATGAAGTAGACAACAAGCCACTTGATTAGAAAGTTCACAATTCCAGGAAGGAATGGCAAACCATTGAATCCTCCAAAGAAGAGGGCAACCATGATTGCACTGTACAACATCTGCTCAGCAAATTCAGCAAAGTAGACAACTGTGAAATAAATTCCAGAGAGTTCAGTACGCCAGCCAAAGATGATCTCAGAATCTGCAACTGGTGCATCAAATGGAAATGTACCTACAGATGCAATTGAAGCCACTAAAAATGTAGCAAAATTGATCGGGAGCAGGACAATGTACCAAATACTTGTCTGAGCCGCTACGATGCTATACATGCTCAAAGAACCAGCAAGCATTGCAGGTCCTACAGATGAAATGACCATTGGAATCTCTGATGCAAATTGATTGTTTGCAGAACGGAACCCTCCAATGAGTGAGTATTTTGAACCAGTGACCCATCCGATGAGAAGTGAGAATACTGGGACAGCTGTCAATAGTGCAAAGATAAGAACCAAGCTCACTGAGAGGTCTCCAAATGCTTGGCCTGGTGGACCCATGATATTCCAGTAGGGATCCCACGGAATGAAAGCAAATGGTATGAGAACAATGATCAGCAATAGTGATGGCAAAATACGGTACATCCAACGTTTAGCTTTATCGGGGATGATGGTTTCTTTTGCCATAAGCTTGACTGCATCAGCAAAGAGTTGATACCCTCCATACTTACCCAGGTGTGTGGGACCTCGTCTATCTTGAACACGAGCCCAGATTTTCCGGGTAAACCACACTGTGAATATGAGTGCAAGTAACAGAAATATCAGACCAGGCATTACAACTGCTCTGAATAGAAACATGAAGTTCTCAGGAACTGCAGCTAGAGCCCAAATTCCATTAATGATATCCAAGATCCAAATTACAAGCCACTTGATAATTCCCCAAAACCATAGGAGAATTCCCCAAATCCAGTCCCAAAGCCCGCCGAACCAGGTAAAGAAGTCAAACTGCATTTCATAACCTCCTAGCGATCCCACCATCCAGGGTAGGGGTCGAGTGACCCAAATATTGCAGGGAAGTCTGCAAACCTTGCACCTGGCACAATATGTTTGAGTGAGTAGTAAGATGCAAAGCAAGGTCCCCGTATTTTCGCTCTCCATGGAGTCTGAGCCTTTTCCATTGTCTTGAGCCAAACCGTGGTCACTCCACGAGTTCCCTCAACTCTTCCATAACCTTCTCCCTCGGGCAACCTGTTTGCCTTTGCTCGAGCTTTGGGGTCCACGATAGGACCTTCCGGAAGTAGTGGGAGAAGTTTGTCAATAATATCTAATGATGTTTCAATCTCTTTGAATCGCTGTAGTAGCCTATCGAACGCATCACATTCTCCGGGATGATTCTCATTATGAATAGTTGGGACTTCCCAGTCAATCATATCATATGCTAAGTTCGGATCAGGATCATCCTTTCGCAAATCCATCGGAAGTCCGCAAGCCTTGACATTTGGACCACTCAGACCCCATTTAAGAGCTTGCTTCAAAGTGTAATGACCTACTCCTTCAGTCCGTAGCCTGAAGGTTGGGCTTCCAGCTAGCATGTCTTCAAACACAGGCATTCGTTCCTTGACACGAGAGAGCGCAATCTCCATCTTTGAAAGGAACGTAGGTGTGAAATCGTATTTTACTCCACCAGGGGTTTCATATGAAATCGTGTGACGTGAACCAGTGAGGGTTTCAAACGCATCAAGTGTGTATTCTCGATCTACCCATGGCCAAAGGAGCATTGCGAAGAGACCCAGCTCTCCTGCGAATTGGCCCCACCAGAATTGCAGCGAATGAATACGATTGAATTCCAACATAATGGTCCGCATGATCTTTGCGCGTTCTGGAACTTCCAAGTCAACAATCTTCTCAACTGCAGCGATGTATGGGTACTCAGCGAGGAACGCCTCCATCATACAGATTCGTTCTAGAATCATTGATCCTTGTCTGAAGTTTCTAAATTCAAGGCACTTCTCAGCGGAGCGGTGGAAGTAACCTGCGTTGGGATCGCATTCAACAATGTAGTCTCCAACTAGTGTGAGTTTTGTCGCCCAACCATGTGCACTGACGTGCTGAGGGCCAAACCAAATTTCACTGGCTTCATCAAGAATATCAGGACTCATGATGACTCACCTCCAGGCTTAGGTCTTGGTCTTGGCGCTGCAAGACCTGTCTCATCCATCCGACTGCGATCGGTCTCAAAGCTTTTTCTCATTGGGAACTTTCCTACAAGTTCATCAGGAAGGAGCAAGGGACGAAGATCAGGATGATGCATGAAGTTGATTCCAAACATCTCGTGGGTTTCCCGTTCATGCCATTCAAGCCCCGGAAAGATATCACAGACAGATTCTATCTCGGGGGTTTCACCTTCTAGCTGTACACGAAGCTGAATCAGCATCTTTCCTTCATGTGACCAGAAAATGTAGATGAGTTCGTACTTGTTCTCCGTCAAATCTACTCCGAACATGGATTCTGGAAGAGCATCGGAGATCTCCTCATCAAGCATTGTAACGACTTCTCGAATCTTCTCACGAGGAACAATTAACTCAACCTTGTTCCCATCAAGTGGTTTCGATTCTATGTCTGGATATTTGTTAATGACTGCACGAGCCACTGTTGAAGCTGAACCTGGAGCATCAGACATGTTCATCATCCTCCAATGAAATTGGTGTTCCTAGGTCTACTGTATCGTAACGCCGGTTGTAAATGAGCATGAGGACCATCGCAAGTGCTGTATGAGCCGCTGCAACAGAGATTACAAGAATGATTAGTCCTTGACCAACAAATGAGAAAGCAGGACTATATATGGAAACAGCAACTAAGGCGATATTTACGCCGTTTCCCATAATCTCAGCTCCAATGAGTATCCGGATGAGGTTACGCTTGACCATCATTCCATAGGCTCCGAGACCTATCAAGATGAAAGATACAGCTAAGTACCATGAGAGAGGAATCATTCGTTACCAACCTCCTCTGATGGTTCCTCAACAGATACCTCATCATCAATCGATTCTTCTACTGATTCGATGCCGAATTCTCCTTCAATTGATATCAGGCTCTCAGCCTTATCCATCTGAAGAATAGCAATTGCCCCAACTATTGCAGTAAGCAAAATGAGTGCCGTCATCATTACGTAAATGCCATGCTCAGACCAGAGCCACTGTGATAAGAGTTCTAAATTAAATTCAAGTGGGGGGAGATCTGGAGAGAATGTATCATACCATGGGAAGAAGAGTGCAAGAGATGCTGAAAGCATTCCAACAAGGCTAGAGACCACTAGACCAATTCGTCGACGTCTGGGAGATGCAAAAGTTTCCAAGGATGAATCCTGTGCACGCGGAAGGAGTAGAACTGCGAAAACTATCAATGCGCTGATACCACCAGTATATACAGCAATCTGCATCCCTGCAATGAAAGGTGCTTCAAGGAGAAGGTAGAATCCCGCAACAAATGAGGCCATGAATCCAAAGAAGAATGCTGCATAGACAATGTTTCTATGTTCAAGTGCAAGCCATGCGAGGAATATAACAATCCCTGCAATTAGAACGAACTCTAATTGCTCAAACCAGATGTCAATCTGCATCATCTTCAGTGACCTCCTGTCTCTAGTTCTTTCAGTTCTCGTTCAGTCTTAGCTTTACGATATAGAGTAAGGGTTTCTTGACCACTGAGAAAAGTTTCGGGTAATTTCTTCATGGCGAAGCCCATTCCACCCATGATGATCAGAACAAAGACAAGAACCTGCCAAACAATACCTACATCTAGTCTAAAGGAGGACCCTGCTAGTAACCAGAGGAATGCCCCCATGACATCAACAACGACAAAGAGTATCGTGTACACGAGATAGTTATAGGGATACGCAATCCTCGCAGGACCAATAGGTTCCTCTCCACATTCATAGGAAGAGGTCTTCTCGCTATTTTGAAGGACATGTGGTCTCAAAACCCATGACGCAAAAAGCATGCCTCCTACGAGCACAACAGCCAGAATGGCCCAAACCAGTACAGGTACGAAATCGAGGAAGAGTCTCATCTTTAGATCTCCAAGAAGTATCTCCTTGCCTTTGAATTCAACAAGTAGTATCCACAACCCTTTCTCAGGGTTCAAAAGGTACTTGATGAACTTGAAAAGGTCGCAGTAAAGGCCGAGTTAAAAACCATTCGAAATTTTATCGCCACTCAAAGAAGTTATATGCTGGACATATTTCAGACTGTAATCAATACCAAACGTTCAATGAGGTCGATTTGATTGTCACAAATCCGAGCAACTTACCTATACTACCAAGCTCTTCTGTTAGGTACAGGAATGATAGGCGTCTATATCTGGATTCTACTCAATGCATCAATTGCGGATGTCATGGTCAAGCTCATCTTCTTCTTCTCGGCGCTTTTACTTGTAGGATCAGTATATGCACTTGCAAAAGCTAAGACAAGGCCCAGTCGTACTTCAACAACAGTTCTTTCTGGATTAGTTGGTGGTGCTCATGCATACATGGCAGTTGTTCTGTTTCCAGAGTGGTTGTTCGGCACCTTCATGTTCTTCTGGTTCTTCTTAGGGCTGTTAATAGCTGCTGCAGCAATACAATGGTTACCAGAAACTGATTTCGAAACTACTGCTGAGTGATTTAAAATAATCTACTCAGACTCTGGTTCAGGCGGTTTTATTTCGTTAGAGCCAGCTTCAGGCTCTTCTACTGCTTCAGGTTCTGCTGGTGCGTTCGCAATCAATTCAGGTTGTGCTTCTATTTCAGACTCATGTTCTTCCTCGTCCTTAGGAGGTCCATAGTGAAGACTTGATACATCAAGCAATCCAGGTGAGGTACTTTGTTCATATGATTGTGCGATCGATAGCCCTCCAGCTGTCAAAACCGCACTTCCTATACCCCATCCTGAAAAGACTATTAGATTACCAAGCATATCTGCAATATTACTCGAATTCCATGAAACCGTTAATGCAACGATAACAAAGATTACTCCAAGAAAGACTGAGGGACCCAGCATTGTCATCTTTGCTTTTCCACGGGCTGGTCGTAGATAGCCTGTAAAGAAGAATACCATCAATGGCGGAAGAATCATCAGCACTAGCATGAATATGAAATTAGTCGCAGCAAAGAAGCTAGCAGCAATAGAAGAATTGGTCCATATCTGATATGCAAAGTTAGTGTAATATGCACCCATGAGAAGCAAGCCAAGCCAGATTAGACAGTAGGGTCCATTATCTTCACGTAGAGACATCTATTGTATCAACCCCATAGCATCCTGATTCTCATATTTCTGCTGCCAATGTGTTGTACCAGCTCTAATCTTGTTCTGAAGAATTAAATGAGCTCGTACAAAGTCTGCAGGTTTTGGTGGGCACCCAGGAATCCAAACGTCCACAGGCACTACTTTGTCTGAAGGAGTCATGAGGGAGTATCCATCAAAGAACATACCACCTGATGCAGCACATTGTCCGTATGAGATAACAAACTTTGGCTCAGGCATTTGCTCGTAAATTCTGCGCAAGCGCGGTGCCATCTTCTTGGTAAGTGAACCAGATATCCATAGGACATCAGTTTGCCGTGGGCCAAATAGTGGGAGCATTCCAAATCGTTCAATGTCCCACCTGGATGCAACTGCAGCGGCACCATCTGCCATGCAGCAACCCAGGCCGTATTGAATTGGCCATGGACTATGGGCTCGACCCCATCTTAAGACCCATTTCAGCGGCGGTACATTTTGAAGCCATTTGAGAAGAATCGGTGCGATACGACCAAATCCGTTCCTTATCATGTCGAATCCAATCCACATGAAATACTTACCAGTTCGAAGCATGAAGGGTAACCAGTATGCAAAGATCTTTCCTGGATTGGAGATCTCTTTCTTGTCCCACTTCAATTTCGCAGCTCGAATCCTTGCGAGCCTTTGCTTTCCAAAGTAAACGTTGGCATAATTAGCGAACCAAATTCCTGTTGAGTGTGGGTGCCCGCCATGACGTTGGGCAATCTTGAATATGACAAAGCTTTGTGACCACGAGAGCAAGTATCCCATACGACGCTCATCTTCTAAGAAGTAGCCCATCATCGTAACAGCATTTTTGGAGTTGACATAACCATCAATACCTGCTCTCGCTGAAGCTTGTTCAAACTGCCAATCATCAAAGATGGCACCTAGGTTCTCAAGAGGGGCAAAAGCCTGTCCAACAACTAGAGTAGGTCCAGCCTTCTTGATTCGCATTGGATGGAATCGCTCATGCCACTCGTGTTCTCCAACATGGTCATCATATGAGGTTCCCTTGCATTGTTCAGTGACTCTTCGAACGACTTCTTCACCTGTATCAATCTCTTCTTGATCACCTTCGTAAACAACCATTATTGTACAGTGATGAACGGGGTATGGAAACTTCCAGTCTTCTTCCCACGTTCTCTTTTTGAGATCAGTATACTTTGATTCTTCAAATTTGATTGTAAATGGCAAGGGACCTTCTTCAAGAATATGTTCGATTGCCATATTCATCAGGTAATTCTCTGGGAAGCTTGAAACAAAAGCTTTGATTTTCCTCAGTGGCTTAATCTTCAATGTGACTTTCGTGATGATTCCAAGAATTCCCTCTGTATCACAGAACAGGTCCTTGTCATCAGTCTTGACCAGTTTCCCATTTGGTAACGCTACCTCGAACTCAACACAGTTCTCATTAACTGTACCGTATTTCAGGCTACCAATTCCATCGCCACCCTGGGCGACCCAACCACCTACTGTTGCAGAAAGAGCTGATGACGGATAACTTCGAGTGTCAAATCCAAGTTGATTGAGCTCAAATTGGAGGTTAGCCCATACAATACCAGGTTCAACTGTGACTGTAAGATTTTCCTTATCAATCGAGAGAATATTATCCATACGGCGCATATCAACTGTGATACCACCTTTGCGAGGAATTGCGCCACCATACCCAGAAGTACCAGCACCCCGAGGAGTTAACGGGACTTTCTCTTTGTTTGCGAATTCATACAGAGCCTGAATCTCTTCTGCAGAGGTTGGTTGAGCAATAGCATCGGGATTGTAGTTCATCATCAATCCTACCATTTTAGGTAGAGAACCAACATCGCTTGAACTCAAAAACAGCTCATGCTTTGCTGTGATTAATCGGTCTCCGAATATCTCGGACAGATGCTCAATCTGGTTCTTCTTCAGTCCCATGCAAGTACTCTCCTGGTTATGAATCTCAAGAAGGGATGAAGATGCGAAGATTGGTGGCACCATAAAAACCTAGCGAGAGATGTGATTCTTGTAGAAATATTCGGCACCGGTGAAAACATTTTAAGGTGGGCTGGTTTGATACCCATTCACGGCTAAATGTAAATTCAGCCACAACCTCGCTCTGGAGAACTGAATGATGATCTTTCCAGCACTGAAGGAATATGGACTGCAAGAGTACCCTTTCATTTGTGCTCAATGCAGCTATTGTCAGAGTGGACATGGTGCATGTCCTACGTATAAAGTGAAACGAACCGATAGCTATTCAGGAAAGGGAAAGATGCTCCTTGCTAGAGGACTTCTGCAGGGAAGAATCAGTCCACTTGAAGGGCTCCAAGGTCTTGCAGATGCAATCTATGGTTGTACTCTCTGTGGAGGTTGTGAAGAGGTATGTCAGACAGACATACCCTTTGTGAAGATCTATCAAGTATTGAGAGGAGAGTTCATGAAACGTGGTATGTGGCCCGAGAACATGAACTTGGCAAAAGAAACCCTACTCAAGGCATGCAACATACAAGGGCAGGCACAGATGGACCGTATTGAAGGATGGTCTTATTGGACTCCCAATGAAGATGAATTACTAGACCGGCAGGGACAACCTTCTGAAACTGCATTCTTCTTTGGATGTGGTTCATCATATCGAGGAATATCAATTCAAGCCACGATTGCTACAACCCTTATTCTTGACAAGATTGGTGAGGATTACACGATTCTTGGAGAAGAGGAATATTGCTGCGGAGCACCATTGATCATGATGGGGGACTTCGAGGGTGCAAGGACTCTTGCTGAGCATAACATTGCCAAATACAAGGAGCTTGGGGTCAAACAGATTTTTACCAACTGTCCTGGTTGTTACAAAATGTGGGCTCATGAATACAAAGAATTCCTCGGTATAGACCATGGATTCAAGATACGTTATGGCTACGAGTATATCTCAGACCTCATTAAGCAGGGCAAAATCGAGTTTACTAATCCACTAAACATCAAATTGACCTATCATGATGGGTGCGATGCAGGTCGTAATGGCGGATTCTATGACGAGCCACGTGATGTCATTAAAGCATTACCAGGCGTTGATTTCGAAGAATTACCCCACAATAAGGAGAACTGCATTTGTTGTGGAAGTGGGGGTGTACTACGAGCATTTGACAATGAATTTGCAGGTAATATCAGTAAGTTGAAAGCTGATGATGTCAAACGAACTCAAGCAGATGTTGTTGCCTCAGGATGCCCCTCTTGTGTTGAATATTTGAAAGATCAATTGCCGCAAGCCGGATGCGATAAAGTTGTCAAAGATCTTATGGTTTTGGCCGCTCAAGCTATGGGGTTGACCTGGGATGGTCTTGACGAGATCTATGACTGAATAAATCCTCAACTGGGGATTGTCAGAAAGGAATGGCTTTAAGGCTAATTCATACTGGAAAAATAATCTCATCTGAAGTAGTTATTGGTGACCTTGAAATGCGAGAACGTCAAGTTAAAGCTGACACTGTCAGGAACTCATCAGATGAATCAAGACGTCAGGAACTCCACGTTCGCCTAGTCACTATTGAAGAAGAAATCAATCGAATTTTTGAATTTGAAAAAGGGGAGCCAGAAACTCTCTATAAAACAGCCCAACATCTACTTCATGCAGGGGGTAAACGTATACGCTCCCTCCTAACCGCTCTTAGTTGTGAAGCTGTTGGAGGTACCTTTGAACAAGCACTTCCCTTTGCTGTTGCCACAGAGTTTGTGCAAACAGCAAGTCTCATTCACGATGATGTTATTGATGAAGATGACACACGTCGTGGTGTTGAAAGTACACACAAGAAATATGGTAACAGAATGGCGATCATTGCTGGAGATTTGCTAATAGCTGAAGCTATCAAGATTGTAAGTCAATTTGCATCTCCTGAACTCATGCGAATGGTTGCAGATGCTGGAGTGAAAATGTGCGAAGGAGAGGCATCAGATATTTTGATGTACTTTACAACTCCAAAGATGTTAACAAAGGAATCCTATTTTGAAATAGTGCAACGAAAGACTGTATCATTCATGCGCGCTGCAACCAAGATTGGAGGACTGGTTGGTGAAGCAACGGAAGAACAACTGAAGATTCTGGATTCTTTCGGAGAACAAATGGGTTATGCATTCCAGATACGTGACGATATTCTCGATGTAATTGCTAGTGCAAATACCACTGGAAAAACTGTTCATTCTGATCTCAAAGGTTCGAAGACTAATTACGTACTCATACATGCTTTGAATTTGTGCACTGAGTCAGAAGCTGAGAAGTGTATGGACAACCTAAATGATGGGAATATTGAGTTTGCATTGGATCTAATCCGACGGACTAAAGCTGTTGCGCATGCTAGTGCCTTAGCTCAAGAATATGTTGAAAGAGCGAAGGATGCAATTACGGATAAAGGATTGAAGAATGAAGAGCTTCTTTGTGCCTTAGCAGATTATGCTGGTGATAGGGACTTCTAATTTACAATAGCATTGAATGCTCTTACAAATGTCTTTGATACAAAATCGACTGGAGCAGGAAGTCTGCAACGAATTAATGGTTCAAGAAACTGCTTTCCTGCAACTCTCATACAGACATCTATCAATGGATCCGATGTCATAACACTATCTGCGATTCTCAGAACAGAAAGTGCAGTATCCAACTCCTTACCAAATTCGTACTTCCACAATCTATCATATATATTGAGAGGAACCTGTCTATTGAGGTGAGCTGCAATTACATGTCCTGCTATAGAACCTCCAGCCAATGCTGTGGGAATTCCTCCGCCATTTGAAGCCATTACGTGTCCTGCGGCATCACCAACAAGAACTGTATTCTCCGAAGATGTAATTGGTACTGGACCAGCAACTGGAATGATTGCTCCGACTCGAGAAACCACCTTTGCATGTTTCAACTGTGGTGCTGCAATCTTGTTCTTTGATATGAAGTGGTTAAGATAAGTTAGCAGCGATGTGTTTGGATTTGATATGCATCTTCTAATTCCAAACCCGACGTTTGCCATTGAGTCACCTTTCGGAATAATCCACGTATACCCACCTGGAGCGATATGCCTACCAAAGAACATCTGGACTACATCTTCGTCACAATCGACTCCACTCATCATGAAGTTGATGGAAGGACTAAGGTCACGATTCGTGTCTGAGTAGGAATTACCAAGTGTCTTTGATATAAGAGAACTTGGACCATCTGCACCAACTACTACACTAGCGTCGATTTGACTTGGACCACTCTTTGATCTAATCATGAGTTTATTCGTTTGTGATCGATTAAGAACTGTAGACTGCAGGAAAGTTTCTGCTCCAGTATCGGATGCTTGATTTGCTAGATATTGATCATACTTGGTCCGGTCAATAATATTAGTTCCAAACTTGAACTCGACAACATTACCCTGAGGTGATATCAACTGCGTTCGAAAGGTCTTGTTTGTAACGAATTTTCTTGGAATATTACCAAGGTGTTGGAGTCTCTTTGAGCGTGGGAAAATATCCAGAAGTTCAGGTGGAGTGGGAAGAAGCTCACCACAATGAATTGGAATACCAATCTCTGAACGTCTGTCAATCATTACAGTCTTGAATCCCTTCCGTGCTAGAATTCTAGCTGTAGTTGAACCAGCTGGTCCAGCTCCAACTATTGCAATATCATACGAGGGACTCACAGCGATTGCTCCAAGCTGGATTTACATTTGGGCGGTATAAAGCCTTCTTTCAGTATGCGATTATGATATCCTCTTCTGAATATAGTAGACTAGGAATACTGCAAAGCCCAATATGACTGAAATAATAATTACGAATTGAGTGAAACCAGGAGGATTACTATAACGAACCGTCGCTGTAAACGAAATCTCATCGAGAGCCATACTGCTGACATTGAACTCCCAAATTGCATCTGTAATAATTCCATCTTGTGTTAATTCAAGGTAGTCGTCAGGATGGAAACCTGTGCTTAGGAATTGTGTTTGTTCATCTAGATGGATATGGATTGTTTCCCACGTATCTCCATCGAAAGACCGAGCACTTCCAAAGATATAACGGTATTCCCAATAGTCTGCATACACTAATGAGAAAGTATAATGCGAATCCACTTCTAGAACCATTGATGTGTTTGCTATCAAACTGACATTGAAGTATGCAAAATCAGTCCCCCTTGAAATTAAGTCGAGAGTATCTTGCGAAAAGTTGAGTTCAACCAATTCTGACCAAGTTAGTATAGTGAACTCAGTTTCAACAGAATCAACTTGAATTGTCATGTTCACGGGAAGTGATGATGAAGGATATACATATGCAAGACTCGTGTTTTGAGTTTGATTAGTCTCAATCACGTAGATTCCCAAGAGATCAACTGTTACTGAGTCAGAAATCCTAGTCATATTGATCTCAACTTCGGCAACAGGCATGTGTATGAATTCTCCTTTGTGGAATGCAGACCCATCCTCTACCAAACCTATTGCAATAGGATTAGCAGAACTTGGCATTGCTAGTGAAAACGAAAGAGCTGTCATCATAGCGCACAATAGTAAAATCGAAACAATTTTCTGCCTCATTTGAAACATAACCTCATTCATTAGCTATTTTGCTTAATCTCCTATAGATTAAAAGAAAGACAATAATTACAATGACAGAGGACCATAATATTGTAGGGAGCCAAGCTACGTATGCATAGATATTAGCTCCAAAAGATACTTGATCTAATTGGAATTCAGTTATATTAAGATCCCAGATTGCGTCAGTTTCAATCCCGTTATCCACCACTGTTAATGGTTCGTTAGGACTAAAAGATTTGCTCAAGAATGGCACTTCTTCAACGGTATGCATTTGAACTCGTTCCATTGTATGACTTTCAAAGGTTCTAGCGCTCCCTACAATATAGCTGTAGTCAAATCTGTCCATTGAAGGAGAAAAGATCGAACCTGATACAGTGGACAGAATTAACGTTGTATTTGCGATTAGTTCTCTATCGAATATGGCAAAATCAACATCTTGAAGAATAGGAATATCACTAATGAAATGCTCTATGAATCCACCTTCAACAGAATCATTATAGTGAATCACGGTATAATCAATCAGTGTGCCATTACCATAAATGTGCATGAAGTAGCTCTTGTTAGTTGTTCCATCGCCCCACGTTGGAGGAGGGTTGCTGAGTAAAGCATCATCACTCCATGCTGTTGGATATACAAAGGCAAGTGTCGTATTCTGTGTCGTATTGGTTACAATATGAAACTCCGAATCCAAAGACACAATGATTGCGGTTGCTGTCCCAGTGATATTAATACGAACATCAGCATATGGCATACTAATGTGAGTTCCATTATGATATGTGGAGCCTTCGAACATAATTCCCCAGTTAGCATAATTCGCATCACAGGTAGGGTTAGTAATTGAGAGATATGTTACTGAAACTAGAATCGCTAAGATTGATAGTGTAATGAATTTGCGTTGGACCATCCCACTAACCGCAGCAATATAATCTTATGAACGGACTTAAAATCTGTTGTGTGAGAGGAACACCATTCTTATGAGTAGTAAGTTTAATTCGAGCTCATTTTAAAAATGAAAATTTCATCATTGAGAATTTAAAAACGTAAAAGTTACAATTTGAAACAATTCGCATTATTTGAAAGTATACTTAAATACCCCAGAAAAGCGGTCAGGACAACTTAGGAATGCCATAGAATGAGGAATAACTGTATGAATCGAACTATGAAACACAATCTGGTCGTTGCCAGTGTATTTACTTTAATAATATTCGTTGCAGCAAGTTCATCATTCGCAACACCAAGTTATCCAGACGAATGCGGAAGTGATGGATGTCATGTCATAAATGACACATTCACAATGTCTTCAAATTCAACCGGTAATGCAACCTTGGGTATCCCATTCACATTGAGGATTAATGCTACAAAGCTAGCAGGTGGACCAGGTTTCTGGCTGGCATTGAAAGCAGATTGGGCAGACAATGACCAATTCAACTTTACTCCAACAGCAATTCTAGATAACTCAGCTGAAGATCTAACAGCAACACTCTTGCTTATCACATATGATTTCACGTTTATTCCAGAAAGTGTTGGGAACTATACAATCAGGGCATGGTGTGCTACAAAGAATTGGGCTAATTCAATCGATATCCCAATTAATGTCACTGAGATTCCTGATGAAACTCCACCAACAATAGATAGTCCTTCGGACATAGCATATGATGTAGCAACTACAGGACATAGTATAACTTGGTCTCCTTTTGATGAACGTCCATCAGAATTCACTATACAGAGAAATGGAACGGTTGTTTTATCTGGGGGATGGGGTGGAAATCAAATAGTCATCAATGTAGATTATCTGAGCCCAGGTGTACATGAATACAATATCACTGTAATAGATACCAGTGGTCATGCTGTTTCAGATGTAGTAATTGTTACCGTGAATGGGGAACTTCCTACAACACCCACATCGACCACTGAAACTACAATAGCAACCACTACAGAAACAACTACAACAACTTCAGGAGGAAATCCAGGAGTTCCTGGCGGAGATAACAATGAGGTATTAGTGACGGCTTCCTTTAGTCTAATCATGCTAGCGATGATAGGATTTGTTGGGATTTTGAGTTTCCTTTTGATTGCAGATCGATTTAGTCTTCTGAGTCAAATTAGGGGGTTATAAAATGAGGAAATCACTCAAATCTGCCATTCTTCTGTCCTTAGTATCTTTGATGATTATTGCCGCAGGGGTATCAATGACTATTGCAAACCCAGAGTACACCTCAGAGTGTGGACCTACATGTCACAGCACAATATCGATTACGGTTACTTCAAACGCAACAGGAACAGTTAATGCAACTGTTAACAAGCCGTTCATTCTCAATATAGATGCAGTTGGTTACACAGGAGGTGACCAAGCGTTCTATGTATCTATTAAACCGGGTTGGGCAGATAACGACCAATTCAACTTCACGACTACATCGGTTCAGGATGATAGTGAAGATGACGACAACAAGCTCCCAAATGAGATTTCCATCTCAGTAGAGTTTAAACCAGAATCTGCTGGAACTCATACACTCAGAATATGGGCAGCTGGAAAGAACGAAGTAGCAGGAAGCTTGGATGTGACCGTTTCAGCAGAGTACGATGCTAATGCGCCCATCATTGATAACCCACTAGACATTGAATATGAATACATGGATGTAGGGAGTCAAATAACTTGGAACGCCACAGATCCTAATCCAGTTAATTACACGATTTTTCGAAATGGCATACTGGTAGGGTCAGGTGGTTGGGACGGTTCAACGATTTCCATTAATGTTGATTATCTCATTCCAGGGATATACGAGTATGTACTCACTGTAACTAATATTGGAGGATATTCTATGAGTGATACCGTGATTGTTACTGTAATGCTAACAGTTACGACTATTACAACCACAGCCACTACAACTACAGACACTACGACTGATACTACGACTATACAGACAACATCAGCTCAACCAGCTGGTCAATCTCTTGATCCTGCTGTAATTACTCCATTTGCACTTGTTGTTGGTACCTGGGTTGTCATCATTGTTGTTGTTCTTCTGATATCTGAGATTCTTATCAGAAAAGGAAAATGGTAGTAAAAGTATAACTTACAAAAAAGAAGAGATGGTCGAGTTCTCAGACTCGACCTAGTTCTTTGTTTCAAATATCCTGATCTTCAACCACAGGTTCCTCTGAGTCTTCAGGAACATCCTCATAGAGATGACCCTCTTTTCCTTTGAAAGCTCTGGAAAGTGCTTGAGCTTCTATTCCAAACATTGGAAGCATCGCGGTTATCATCAAAAAGGGACCAAGCCAAACGAAGGATATGAATGGTAGTATCTTTGTATGAACTGTCACTTGGAACACGCCAGGTGCGACTTGTGAAAATCCAGTAACTGCAATAAAGACATCCCTGAACATATTTGTCTGTAAGTATATTTGATGACTCACCATATTCCATTCAGGATTACCAGTGACAACAGCATAACCTATTCCGACAATTCTACTGATATTGCTACTATCTGTTTCAATTACCTGAATAGTCACAACCATGTTGAAGTCTCTATCATTAACAAAGTACTGCAGGTCAATCTTTGTCACTTGAATATAGATCCCAGGAGCAATTTCTCCTACAGAAGTCTCGAGGTAACCAGAATTCGTTTCATAAATGATATTCTCGCTCATGAAAACTCCCAGTAAGAGAATGATGAGACCGAGATGAAGCATCAGCCTTCCTACTTGGCGAGTACTTGCAATATTGTCTTTTCCAATTATTTGTCGGGTAAATGCAATGACAAGAAATGCGATTGCTCCAACTGCGGGTAATACCAATAAGTTTGCAAGCCAGTTGTTTGTTGGCAAATAAAGCCCACCGAATGCTGTTAGACCCGCTAGTATACCACCAATAACGAAGAGAGCAACCATAATGATCACTCTGATTCGGTTACTGAGGAATTTTGATTTCAGACAAAAGAATGCAGCAGCGATAAGGAATATACAAGAGATATAGAACCCATACTGAAAGAACTCAATTCTAATTCCGATTTGATTATCCGCAAAATTAGCAGGATCGAAGAAGGCTGCGCCTAAGTTAAAAGCTGCAGGATAAGCAACACCCACCGTGGACGTTGCAGTTACGATGAGTAGACCAATGAAGGCAGTCTTGATGGATAAAAGCCGAATATTCCTCTCCTTGAAAAAGCCAAGTATATCTGAAGAATCTTCATCCGACATGTCGCGTAAGCCTGCATATAATGTGAGACCAACTCCGAGAATCAAGGTAAAGAGAAGTGTTCCAAGCATTGTCCAACTCACTGAAGATATCCCAAAACCATGAACACTACTGAGAATTCCACTCCTTGTTGTCCATGTAGCGAAAATTACTGAAATATAGGCCATGACAAGAAATGAATCACGCAAGACGTCATTCTTCCTAAAGATGGGTTTGGCATGATAAAATGCAGTCAACAATAACCAAGGAATCAGCGATGTTGTTTCTACAGGATCCCACGCCCAATAGCCACCCCAGCCAAGAACTGTGTAAGCCCAATAACCACCAATAACAATACCGCACGAGAGCATTAACCAAGCGAGTATTGTGAGGAATCGCACATATGTATCTACGACAGGGATTGGATCTTCATTGCGTTCTTCGCTATGGAGGGTAAATCCTGCCAACTTGACTGAAAAAGGCACAAGGATTAGCGCATAGGAGATGAAGATTAGAGGAGGATGAATCACATTCAGGAGGGTTGAAAGAAGTGGATTCAGACCATATCCATCAGTTGGGACTGTCCCCTCAATCAATCGAAACGGATTTGCGACAAGGGTATTGGCTGCAACAATGACAGACAATACTACCATTATTATTGATGCGCGATAGACAAGTTTGTCGTCTTCATATCCACGGGTTACCAAGCGGAAACCGAAGTATAGTGTGAAAGACAAGAAGGTCCAAAAGACTAGAGACCCTGATTGGCCAGCCCAAAGACCTGAAATCTTGAGTAGTACATCAGCGCTTCTATCGGTGACCTGCGCAACATATTCATACTGAAACTGATTCGTAAAAATCAGAATGCCTAACCACACAATTGCTGCGGCACTAGTAAAGAAGCTAATAAGGGCTGCAACAAATGAATAACTTTGGTATTCCTTGATTCTTGGTCCTAGCAGCATTATAATTGCATCTAAAAGTCCAACTACAGCAACAGCGATTATAAGAATTGTACCAATGTCCATATTTTTTCTCTCCTGTTTTTTCTAAGTCCGCCTCCGCGATCCTCGTTGTCTTGCTCGTTTACGTGCTTCCTTTTTCCCGTCACGTTGCGCCTTCCTATAACGCTCTTTTCTCGCCTTTGTGTAAGCATAACCGAGTCCTGGCGCGCCAATCAAACCAATGACAGCTACTATCTGAAAAGCTGATATTGGCGTAATATTGATTTCGGGTCCAAGGATTGTGAGTAGGTACAACCTAGTCTGACCAACATTTCCAGACTCATCTGTTACTAGACAGAAGAATCCAATTTTATCATTCTCCTGGAACTGTCCGAGTTCGAATCGCCAGATGATACTATCACCATCAAATCCGATGGGAGTCATATTCTCTGTTGTATAAGCACCAGCATTCAATCTCCACCAAATCTCGCACGAATTTGTGAAGCTTTGTGGTGGAAACTCAGTCGTCACTATATCAATAACAACGTCATCACCAACACGCACCGCTCCCGTGGGATAGATGGCATAAAGATCGATAAGAGGAGGAAAGATGTCTGTGCGCACCACGAAGAAGTATATCCCTGCCACGAACACTTGCCCTGTCGTATCGTTCGCGACAACCTCAAAATTCACGGCACAACTGTCAGGTAGAGTCCCAATTGAACTGTTGTACAATCCATTAATAGTAGGATGAGGAGACAATGGAAGAATACCTTGTGTTATGTTGCTACCGACTTTCAAAGAGTAATTTACATAGACAGAGTCAATTCCATCATCATCAAACGCTATCGTAGAAAAGTAGATGGGATCTTCAGGTCGAGGATTCGTTGGAGTTATTCTCACGCGAGTAACAATCGGTAATCCGTAGCTCCAAACACGTTCCAGAGCTAGAATAGACTGTCCCTGTGCTATTGTGTAATGAACTTCCCAGTCCCCAGCGAAAACCTCCCAGATCTGGTTGGAATTACTTACAAAACCCTCATCTTCTTGATCCCATAGATTTGTAAGGACTAGCTCCAAGGTGTCAATAATGATTCTGATGGGGTATATTGAACCTGTGGTTTCGTACAAGTCCTCCAATGCAAGTATCATCTGGAATTGAATCTCCGAGTATTTGTAGTACTTCACATCTTCGTCATCGAGAGGGTCATATGGTTCACCATCAACTACCTCTGCGAACCATCCTCCATTATCACCATCCCAATTATTTGCGAAAAGTGTTTCAAAGAGCTGGTTTGCTGAATCCAAATAGGTTGTATTTCCGGTTACTTCATGCCCTTTGATTAGAGCCCTTATTGCTAGTCCATTAATGTCTGTAACAACAGAATACGCCACTCTATCTCCTGCTCCCACAATGAGAGACCCGCCAGTTCGGTTCACTGCTAGCACGAGTCCAGCAAACTTCATAGAGTAATCGCGCTTCATGTACCGAAGCATGAATCCGAGAGATCGATCAGCCATCTCTACTAATGTTGTATTCCCTGAGGACTGACCAACATCATATAGCAGCATTGTCGCAAGAGCAAAATGGTCCAGCCTCTTGGCATCATTTGGGTAAACTTCGTAAAGATCAGTGAAATATGAAGGAACATTGATGGAACCATTTCTCATTGTGTAGAAGTAGAAACCTCCATTGACAGAATCATATAGAATGTCTGTCAAACATCTAAGAGCACTCTCCTTTTCTGTTGTGAAATCAAGAGACGTATTCGTGGATTCTGCGATTTCAAGAGCCCAATATGCATAAGCTTGGACTCCTGCCCGTTTGGTCAAAGCAATTTCAGGGTCGTCAGCAAATTGGGTGACATAAAAGCCAGGATATATTGGATCAAGGAAGATGTCAACCATTTTATTCGCCACTCTACTCATCACGATTCTATAGGTTTCATTGTTTGTCATGTCATACGCTTTAGATAAAGCAGCAATCACCCAGTAGTAGCTTGATAGGGTAGTTTCCACAGAATATGAAGACAAATCCTGAGTGACTGCATGGTAGACTACACCTGTCGTCGCGTTAAGATGCTTAGTCATCATTAAAGCAAGTGTCGCATCTAGGTAGTTCTTGTATGAAGATATGTTGTATTCCAGCTCTTGTGACAAGAGAGTGGTATTGGCATTCCCAATGCTGTCTAAATTATACTTCGGACTAACAGTGATGTTTACACCCGAAGTCAGTGCATTCAACATCACGATTGCAAACAATACTGTGAAGAGGATTTTTGGTTTCATTGTCGTTATTTCCTAATGTAATGGGATATCTCATGTAAATTTCCACACCAATAATAAAACTCGAATGTGGCTATGTTGAACTTCTAGTAGCTGTAAGAAAAATAGGGATACCAGATGCCTAAGGCATCTGGGTGCCCATACAAATGTTTGTTTCTTGCAGCGTCTATCGACGTCTGCCAACCAAAACTCCTAGGAGTAGTCCAACAATGATACCACCTGCGGCTCCACCAACAATGAACAGAGTGTCTAGAGGAACTCCACCACCACCAGTTGTAGTTGTTGTAGTTGGTACGGGGAGATTCTCATAGTAGTATGCCTCAGCATTGAGAAGGTCTCTGAATGCTGAATTCAATGCATCAAATGTTCCCTTTGGATCATGGAAACCAGAAGAACTGTCTGCTTGGTAATAGCTCACGGTGCTAGCAGCATCGTCAAGTACGCCCATCACATAACTTGTGAGTTCGTAGTCTGCATCAGCTGTTTCATTGTAAGCCGTTACTATTGCTTCGAAATCAGTTGCTTCAGTTTCAAAATCTGATACCAATGCATCAAATGATGACTGAATCTCTTCAAGTTGGCTCAAAGCCCATGCTTCCTGTCCTTCATGGCATTCAGGTCCTTGACCACACGTTGCCGTCGCATTTACGATAAAGAAAGTGTGGTTCGTTACGGCTCCATGTGCACCTTGTTGCCACCCGTGGCAAGATACACAATCGACAACACCTGTCAAAGCATGAGGGCCAGCAGTGAAAGTATCGTACATCGGGTAGCGACTTCCAGAGTGACAAAGACCACAGAGTTCTGTGGAATTGACAGCGCGTATCTGAGCGGGATTAACCACATCTGCCGAATGGACAGAGTGGCAAGCCGGACAAGTAAGTGAGTTGTAGGCTCCATTAGGATCCAAATCAGTAGCGGTTGGATCTATGAATCCTTCAGCCGACATACAGTGCATGCAGGATGAGGATGCATGGCTGTTGCCTCTGAGATCTGTTAGTGAGTTGGCATGAGCTGAGTTTGCCCAGTCATCGACGAAATAGTGCGGGTTAGTGCTTGTTGTGTGACATATACCGCAAGTATCAGCATCAACTGAATAGTACGGCGATGTCAAATCATGGCACGCACCACATCGAACATCAATACCGTCATGTGTATTCGGGTATGTAGCGTTGTTCCAATTAGTTGCGTGACACTGAGCACATGTGGCATTAAAGTCCGCCCATGCTCTTTCAACGTGACTGCCGATAAACACGTATGTGCTATTAGCCGTCACGGCCGTCGCATGACCTGTTTCATTCCAGTAGTTAAACTCGTCAGTATGACAAGAACCACCAATACATGATTCAGGATCAGTAAGATCACCCATATCAGGTGTCGCTAGTTCATGCGCCCCACGGACCCTATCACCTAGTAAAGTAATAGGTATTCCAGATCCCGTAGGTCCTAGGAGAATGGCGAAACCAATGAGGCACAGAAACAGGTAATAACCTGCTACCATGCGTTTATTGACCCCAGGGGTCTCTTCAGTGTAGTACACCATAGATGTTTCACCAAACTCGTACGGTTTGAGTTTGTAACTTTCAACAGCACGACAATAAAAAGATGTTCATTCTATAGTTAACCATCAAAAGGATATCTTTCATGTTGTAATTATATGGTTATGATAGGTTCACATACGTTGTATGACAATAAATTATGCTACACCTTTCGATAAAAATAGTTACAATTACATCTGTAGTAAAGCTCCGTATATGGTATCCTGTAACCAATTAATTATGTAGTAGTCCAGATTAACATATGTTCCGTAACATTTTAAGCAGGGCTAATTACATCCGACATAATTATCTGGGAGATATATCTTGGATAATACCGACAATATAGCATTCGAGGACTCATATATGAAACAGAATGTCAGAATCGGACTTGTTCTTTTAGCAGCTACAATCATTGTTATGCTAGTGGCGGGTAATGCTTTTGCTAGTAGTAATTATGAAACAGATTGCTCTTCATGTCATAGCGATCCGACAGGAATGTCAATTACTACAATATCAACGATAGATGTAGCACCAGGGGAAACATTCCAAATAGATGTGGTCGCTACAGGATTAGCAGCTCAGGATGTTTTCGTACTGAGAATTCCAAATGATGTAAGTAATAATGACGATTTTACGATAGAAATACCAGTTAATGTAGACGACCCTGGACTCGTCGAAGATAATGATGCATTAGACTTGAATTCTGCTGATAATGCAATTCATGCCATCTATAATATCACCGCGCCTGCATTTTCTGGAACATACACACTAGCTATTTACGCAGTCCAACATACAGATCACGGAATTAGTAGTTTGATAACTGTGAATGTTGTTTCAGCAGGACCAGGTCCTTCAATCGGAACACCATCGACTCAGCCTGAGGTTCCAATAGCATATGAGGAGCTTACTGTCATTGCTCCAATTACATCTTCAGAAACGATAACATACGTAAGACTCCAATACAGAATCAACGATGAAATAGACTGGCTGAATGTTACAATGTCTGAGGAAGACGGAAATTATATTGGTATTATTCCCGGATTTGCGAATAATCAGGTCGTGTTTTGGCGAATAGTGGCAGCTGATGCATCAGGTGCAGAAACAGTAGGACCAATATTATCTTACACCGTTGGGCAGATTCCTGTGGGGCCACTTGAGATTCCCCAATTCCATTACGGATGGTTATTAGGAGCACCAGCTTTAGTCTTAGCATATCTTGGTTCAGCCCTCGAGTATTATGATGAAGAACGGTTTACCAAAGTTCATGGGATTATGCTGACTGTTGCATACATTCTAACAAGCATTAATGTCATTGCACTAGTAATGGAACCATCAGGTGTTTGGGCTGCAATGAATCCTGCGTATTTGTTCAATTTGAGCAACATGCTATTATTCATGCACTCTTGGCACATCTGGCTTGGTATAATCAGTATGATTCTTGGCACTCTTGCAGTCATCACACATCTCGGTGGTTGGAAAACATGCAATCTAGGGCTGCCTGCAGTGATATTATGGACCATACTTGGAATAATGGGTATCTATCTAGGAGAAACTTTCATTCCATGAGGTGATTGATATGTCAAGTGAGGAAATAGAAAACAAAACCGAATCAATTCCCGAAGCTCCTGCAGAAACACCTACTCCTGAGAAAGAATCAGTGATTGACTTGCTCAAAGGGGTAGTTGGAGAAGGAAGAGTTGGAAACTCGGAGCTTGAGCGCGTTGTCTATAGCGGAGACCCTT
>Ga0315542_1000509_pt1 | contig 24424 bp, 26 predicted proteins | sample SalMarSW160120MG_FD_202541 | JGI IMG/M metagenome (GOLD analysis project Ga0315542, IMG submission 202541) | Salt marsh sediment microbial communities from the Plum Island Ecosystem LTER, Massachusetts, United States - Salt Marsh Sediment SW1601-20 ... | reverse complement strand
TAAACTCGTGCATTGTTTTGTTAGCCAAGCATACGCAAATTCCAGCTCATCATTTAAAATCCAATTCATTGTAGCAAATTTGTGGGCACCCATATCCATTAACGCACCACCACCAGCTTTAATTGGGTCTCCTTTCCAAAATCCCTCTCTCATCAATCCAGGTATTTCATTTACCCCTTCGTATGATCTTAGTAAAAAAACATTTCCTATGAGTCCAGATTGCACAGCTTCCTTTATATATTTGTGAGCTGGTAAAAATCTATGGTTTTCAGCAATCATAAATTTAACCCCTGCCTTCTTAGTAGCATCGATCATTGCATCGCATCCTTCAAGGGTAGTAGCCATGGGTTTTTCACACAAAACATGTTTTCCTGCTTCTGCTGCTGCTATGACCATTTCTTCATGCAAAAAATGAGGCACCATTACAATAACGGCATCGATATCACTTTTCAAGAAGGAATTGAGATCTGTAAAATACTGCATTTTGTTAATTCTTGCGGCACGTTTAGCAGCTTTTTCATTAATGTCAAATACAGAATTGAACTTAATTTTTGGATTATTCTTACATCCAGCACTATGAAATGCCCACGCTCCACCACTTCCAATAATTCCATATTTCACAAATTTCATAATAAAGTAATTGAGATATGATTTATATAGCTTATTTCTACTTATTATGTCTAATAATCAGAATTTAAAACGAAGCTAACATTTTAAAAAATAAAAAGAGTTTAGTGAAAAAGAAGATGGCAGAACCTATTGGGTATAATAAGGACCGAGCAAAAGAGGTACTCGAAAAAAATGATATCGATCTTTTAATTGCATCAACTCCAGTAAATGTTTTTTACACTACGGGATTGCCAGTGACGCATGTCGCTCCTAATCCAATTTTATATGTTTTATCCAATCAATATCCTTACCTTTCTCTTATTAGAAGAGATGGTGAAGAGAGTGCAATAATTTGGTCATTATACGACAGTGTTGAAGAATTTTCTTGGATCCCTCAAAATGAGGTCTTTCGGATTGGATCCCTTGATGCTGCTGTAAAAGTACTCTTAAAAAAGGTTGAAGATTGGGAACCAAGTGGAAAAACCATTGGATTGGAATCTTACATGCCAAGATATCAATCAGAAGCCTTAAAAAAGGCCTTTCCAAAAGCAAAATTTGTAGATGGAGATAAAACCTTTATTGAGATGCGTTTAATTAAGACTGAGGAAGAAATAAAGAGAATCAAAAAATCAACTGAAGTAGCTGAAAAAGCAATTTCAACCTGCATTCAAAGCCTAAGACTCGATATGCCCGATACCGAACTTTTACAAATAGCACGAAAAGCAATTATCGATGAAGGTGCTTGGGGTTGGGATCACCTCACCATGAATATAGGGCCTTCCGATCCTGAGGCTCCTGGTCGTGGTATTCCAGTCACACCGAATGATATTGTTAGATTTGATTTTGGAGCTGTTTGGGAAGGATATATCTCAGATGTGAGTCGAGGTGCTATAATTGGGGAAATCCCATTAAAGGCTAAAGAAGCTATGGATTATATGATTCAAGTTCAAGAATATTGCGCAGATAATATTAAGCCTGGAGTAAATGCCTCTGAATTCCGTGAAGAAGCGAAAAGTTATTTAAAATCTCTAACCAAAAAGGGTTTTTACTTAATTACAGCTCATAGTATTGGATTAGAGTGTGAAGAAACACACTTATTTGGTCCAACTAGTGCGATGAATATCCCATTTGAGGAAAATATGGTACTTGATCTTGAAGTATGGTTGAACGTGCGCGGACAGGGCTTGGTTGGAGTTGAAGATTGTTATCACGTGACTGAATCAGGTTGTAAAGCACTCTCAAAATTGGATAAAAATATCGTAATAAAGTGATTGATGATGAATTTAAGATTTAAAGATAAAATTATTGTTCTAACTGGTGCTGCTTCAGGTATAGGAAGGGCAACAGCTCAATTATTTGCTAAAGAAGGAGCAATTCAGATAATTTCAGATATCGACGAAAAAGGATTAAAAGAAACTTTTAATAGCCTTGGTGAGGCAATAAACAAAACAACTATGATGGTAGTTGATGTAAGGAATCCTAATGAAGTCCAGAATATGATTGAAAAAACCATTGAATTTCATAAAAAGATAGACATTCTAGTTGTAAATGCTGGTGTGGTACGTGTTGGTCCCGTTGAGAATTTTTCAAACGAAGATTACGACTTGTTAATTGACGTAAATCTAAAAGGTACTCATCATACCTGCAAATTTGCTGTTCCATACTTTAAAAAACAACAATTTGGTTCAATTATAACTCTGGCATCTGTAGCGGCGCACATTGGTCAAGTTGCACATGCAAATTATTGTTCTACTAAGGCAGGCGTATTAGGATATACGAGAGCTCTAGCTTTAGATTTAGCTCCATATAATGTAAGGGTTAATAGCGTGAGTCCTGGAGCCACAGATACTCCAATGCTACAAAGTGATGTAGCTAAACAAGCTAAGGACAGGAATATCTCATATGAAGAAGTAAAAAAGGAATTCGAAGAAGAGGGTGTTATGGGCCGTTGGGCGACACCTGAAGAAATAGCTAATGGGATCTTATTTTTGGCATCGGATGAATCGTCATACATGACAGGAGCAGATTTAAGACTCGATGGGGGATGGACAACAAGATAAGCATAGAATTACATGCACATTCCACCATCTACTAAGAGACTCACTCCAGTGCAAAATTCATTAAGAACCAGAAAAAGTACGCCTTCTGCAATTTCTTCTGGTTTTCCTAATCTTCTCATTCTTTGTCTGCCAATATACTCCTCTCTAACTTCATGATAATTTCCACCTTTCGATCGTATTCTCTTTTCTAAGCTTGGAGATTCTGTAGTTCCGGGACAAATCGCATTTACTCGTATCTTATCCCTAAGACAATCCACTGCCATTGCTCTAGTCATTGATAAAACTGCTCCTTTTGATGCTGTATACGCAACTCGATTTTCAACTCCTTTAAATGCGACTGAAGATGAATTGTTAACGATAGTTCCTTTCGTCTCTTTAAGGTATTTAATCGCAAATTTTGACACAAGATATATTCCTCGTACATTTACGGCCATTGTTTTATCCCAATCTTGAACAGACGTATTATCTATTCTTCCACCTATTACGATTCCGGCATTATTAAATAGAATATCAATTTTACCAAAATTTTTAATCGTTTCTTCAACCAATCGCATTGCGTCTTGCTCTTTTGAAACGTCTGCTTGAACAAAAATCGCCTCTCCACCAGAAGATTTAATTTCATTTGCAACAGCTTGAGCTGAATTTGATATCGAATTACAGCATACTTTTGCTCCTTCTTGTGCGAAAAGTAGAGCGGTTGATCTCCCGATTCCAGCTCCTGAGCCAGTTATAATAGCAATCTTTCCTTTTAATTTCATACTCATAACCTATATACCAATAATCTTTCTTCCTTCAGATGGATCCGCCACATCCCTTCCCATTTCTTTGCTAATACGTACCATCCTTGCTACAATCTCAGCATTATTTATTGCTGGGATCCCCTTTCTGATGAATGGAAAATCCTCTGTACCAACTCGAACATTGCCACCGTGAGAGATGGCTAAAATTGCGATTTTAGTTTGATTTTCTCCCATTACGCTTATAGTATGTAGAGAGTTGGGGGGCATGTACTTGATACGGTGGAGATACTCCTCTGCTGTAGGAGGGGACCATGTTCCACCTGGCCAGTTAAAAAATAGCGTTAAAACATGTGGAGGTGCAATTAAATTTTTATCTATTAAAAAATTCAGGTTCCAAAAAGAACCAGTGTGCCAAACTTCCCATTCGGGTTTAATTTTATATTCTTTACATTTAATACAATATTCTTCTAATTCTTCAAGTGTGTGAAGTCGATTTAGGCTCACTTGTGTAAAATGCTCATCATGATGATTGAGAATAATTGAAAGCATGTCTGGTTTTGCTTCAAAATCTCCTTTTCTATCTGGAATGATATCACTTGACATTCCTCCCTGAATAATAATATCACAATTTTCTCTAATTCTTTTCACGGTTTCACTTTCAAAACCTCTTGGGAGATGGACATGAGCCATTGTGGCACCTGCTTCATAACACTCAATGACATCTTTAATCAAATCATCTAAATTATCTGCCCAATTTTGAACTTCGGGGTAAATCCACGAGTTTGCTGTCGTGGCAGTAAGGATCATTTTATCTTGTTCTGACATTTTATCGGACTTTCCTTTAATTGTGTAAAAAAGAAGTCAATAGTTAAAATATTTTTAGATCTTATCAGCATAATTTCTCACAATGTCAGCGATTAGTTCAATCTTGGATATTTCTCCATTAGGACTTAATTCATCAGATACACCTAAAATAAGGTTAGGATAAAAAAGCTCGATAACATCCTTAGTATATGATTTTACATAATCATTGGAGTATTGTGGCAGAAATAAAACAGAAGGAATTCCATCCAAAAGGATTTTATTTCCAATTGAATCTTTTATTTCTTGCAAACTCACATCACCCTGTGGATAGGCTGTTAATGCTTCAATACCATCAAATGGTAATTCTTCCAAAAAAGGCAATAAATCTCTTAATGATCCATCCATATGAATGTGACAAAACTTATCTGATTGATGAATTTGCTTTACTCTTTTTTGATAATAAGGAATGAGGTATTTTTCAAAATAATGAGGAGGACTTAAATTTCCATCGATATTTTCTCCAAAATTTATAATTTTAATGGGCGTATGAATGATTTCTCTATAAAGTAGATCATCCCAGTCTTCCAAAACATTCATGAAGTTTTCTATTTGTCGCGGGTAACGTTTTAAGAATAAAATAGTCCTTGAAAATCCCATAAGCTCCGTTATTAATTTTTGAAATGGAGAGTGACTTAGATAAGTACTGACAACGCCTAAATCTCTAAATTGTCTCTCAGCTTTAATGAAGTTTTTATTTGAAAAAGAACAATATGTGTTTTCTAGGATGTATTCCATAATTTTTATATCATCCAATGATTTGATAGGGTATTCAGTAGGGTGAGCTCCTAACCCTCCCCCCACGCTTTCTACTTGTTTGAGGTTTCCCAAAGGTGTTTTATAGGAAACTATCGTTTCACCCTCCTTTGAACCACTTTTTCTTTTAATGATTATGTTTGATTCCGGATCTATTTTAGTTTCAATTAAATCAAAATAGAGTGTTTCATATACATATCGAGGGCTAACGGATAACATTCGATAAATTTCCATTTGTGATTTACCAACAAAATAATCAGGAATGCTGCGATTTGGATTCTTGAGGCGTTTTAGAAACAATTTATTACCTAGGTACCAATAATAGATTCTTGGACTGAATACAATATGGTCTATTTTTTTATGATCGAAAATATTGAGAATTGCTTGCTTATTTGTTTGAATAGGTGCCATAATTTCTATCGGGAAACTCTTCCTGAAACATTTCCTTTCATTATATTTTCAACTTCTTCGACTGAAACCAGATTAAAGTCACCGAAAATCGTATGCTTTAAACAAGAGGCGGCAACAGCGAAGTTCAATATTTTTTGATAATCATTGTTAAAAGTAAGAAATCCATATATTAGTCCTGCAACAAAAGAATCACCGCCTCCTACTCGATCAACTATGTGAGTAATTTCATAATGAGGACTGATATAAAGCTTGCTTCCATTATAAAGTACAGCTGCCCAAGTATTATGACTAGCAGAAATCGATCCTCTCAACGTGATTGCTGAACTTTTGAGGTTTGGAAATCTTTGATGCATTTCCTTAACAACAAACTCGTAATTCTCGGGATTAATCTCTCCAGATGTGATATCAGTATTCGGGGCCTTGATTCCGAGTACTTTTTCAGCATCCTCTTCGTTTCCTATAACGTGATCGCACAGTTTAACTAATTCAGGCATAACTTCTGAAGGCCTTTTTCCATAACCCCATAATTTACTCCGATAATTTAAATCGCATGAAATTACGATTCCTCTGTCCTTAGCTGTTTTTAAAGCATCCATACAAATATCCGCTAAGTTTTGAGAAATAGCAGGAGTAATCCCTGTTATATGGAACCAGCTGACGTCTTTCAGAATTTCATCCCAGTCGAACATATCTGGTGAAGCTGTTGAAATTGCGGAATAGTCCCTGTCATAAATTACTTTACTTGGCCGAGCAGAAGCACCTACTTCAAGAAAATATATACCAATTCTTTCTCCGCCTCTTAGTATTTTATTAGTATTAATTCCGAATTGTTTAAGAAATTGAATACACGCAGTTCCAATATCATTATCAGGAAGACGAGAAACAAAATCCACGGAGATTCCAAAATTACTTAGTGAAACTGCAACATTTGCTTCTCCCCCTCCATATATCACATCAAAAGAACTTGCTTGAGTGAACCTTTTATAATAGGGAGGTGATAGTCTTAACATTATTTCTCCAAATGTCAGCACTTTTTTCTGCATTTAATTTCATCTTTATTGTTGTTAAATGAATTAAATACATGTTAGAATTTAATTTTTTAAAAAAAAAAAAGAAAAAATATTATATTTTTGACCCACAATTTTCACAAAATTGTGCTCCTTCACGCAGTTGCTGACCACAGTATACACAATAATTGCCTTTTGTGGGAAGTGGAGCCTCAATTTTTTTAGGCGGAGGAACGAAATTATCGGATTGTTTATAAACGATTCCTTCTCCTAATTCAATTTCTCCAGTTTGAGAATTAAATTTATATTTGACAAAACCACTTGCTCTCAAATCGACTAAGACTCTTAGAACATCTTTTGGCTTGATTCCAACTTCTAAAGCTATATCTTCTAATTTATGAGTACCTTGGTAATTCCTATCCATTATGGCAACTCTTACTGCCTTTTTGAAGTTTCTATTGGTGTAAATTTGTGTAAAGCCTCCAATAGATATAAAGAAAGCGGGAATAAAGAGCCAATAACCCCAATATCTTAATCCAATAAAATCAAATTGTAGGGTATTAAACACCAGCGAAATAACTCCAACTATTATGAAAACGATCGCTGTACCAAAAATGCTCATTGGAGCTTCATAACTCTTTTTAGAGTAATAACGTTTATTTTCCATAAGATTTCAAATTTATAGTATTTATTTATATAATCTATTTTATTATATCAGTTTTATAATTATAATTTAAAAAAAGATCCGTAGACCGTTATTTGAATATACTTTGTTAAGCATATCTCTTGCAATTTTAATGAGAGAAACTCAAAATAAAAAGAGTATTAGAAGATATCCATAGCTTTTCCTAACCAATACACAACTAAATAGGAATTTGGTATTACTTCACGCAATCCATTTCCGTTAGGATCTCCTCCATTTCCGTAAAATTTACCATGCTCCCATAGAAAATGGTGTACGCCCATTTCTGATACTGTTAATGGTTTTAGATATAATGGATCGTCAAAATCGAATTCATCTCCAACCCAAGAAAAAAGACTCCCATATACATTATTTTCGAAAAAATCATTCCATTTAGCTTTTTTATCTTCTGTCAACATTGCTCTAATTTCGGGATTTAAACTAGTTGCTCTAGTAGAATTAGGTCGAATAGTTAAATTATAATTTCTTACTCCATCTCCCCATCCCGAGGTGTTAAACCTCCATAGTTGATCTAAAACATCCCATTTGATATTTTCATCATTATAATTATGATCTTCATAAATGGTTGCATCCGGAATTAAAGTCATATATGTTAAGTGGAGGATATTGTAAAATGCATTCCGATGATATCTTAAGTAATCATAAAATCCCGTTTCAAAATTTTTTATGTAATGCTGTTGTAGTATTGGGTTGTCTTCCAAAATAATTAAAGAAAATACAACATCCATACTAAAGGCTAATGCATAGGTATCATAAAAAGTGTTTTGAGGGCTGGATACTCCTGCTCCAAACATAGACATCACTTTGGTAGCTTCATATTGGTAAAGTGAATCATATTTTTCTGGGGACGCAGTAGCACCAATTCTGAGTAAGACAAGACGCCAAATAGTATTTGGAAAATAAACATTTAGATCAGAGCCCACCGGTTCTCCTTCTCCGCCTAAAACTAACCAATTAGTTTTCTTAAACCCTTCTATTAGTTGTTCAACTAATAAAGTTATTCGCTCAACACACCATCGACTCTCTTCATTTATAGAAGGATCAATGAATTTCAAAACACTTGCAAATCCTAAATAATAGCCAGCAAGTTCATCTCTGCTAGTATGCAAGCGTACGCGCCAATTTTTATATATTCCTGTACCATTAAAATGTCGGGGATGCTCAGCAAATAACCATTCGTGATATTTTCTATTTTCAGGAGAGGAAACGAATCTTGCAGGTGTTCCAGGATAATCTGGACCTATTCCCCCATTAGGAGCGGCTAACATGTTACTAAATCCAGTCACGCATTTCTTAACCATTCTAGTAGCATTTATAATTTCATCAGTATCACCGTTATCCACAGCATATTTATATCTAAAACATTGTGAGGCTAAAGTATAACCTAGATGCAGGGCTCCATTATCTGTGCCAAGCCATTCAGAAACCTCATTATAGCTCCCATTAGAGAAAATTACATCAATACTAATATTTGAAGGCATATGATATCGTTCAAGTTGAATGTCATAAGTATCTGCCATTTTTTTCATGAATGTAAAGTTTCCTTCAATTTGATTAATTGGAATGAAATATTCTGAATTTGGAGGATCTAATTCGAAAGTAAAAGTAGCTACATCATCGACTATATATAAGGCAAATCCAACATAGGAGAAAAATCCAATAATGGGAAGAGCTAATAGAAAACTTACAACAGAATATTTATAAATTAAATTCTTTCTTTTTCGGATCCTCATAATGATCACATCTTATAAAAATAGCATCAAATGTATTATGATATTATTTTGTATTTTGTCTATTTAAGCTTTTAAATACTCTTCCATTGATTTATTAATAGCTCTCAACCCCTTTGCTAGTCTTTAAAATGCTTGATTCATATCCTAATAATTCTAAGATATTCACAATTTTCTGTTCATTTTCAGGAGCAAGAGCAAACATTGTTCCCCCGAATCCAGAACCATTGATTTTAGAACCTAACGCCCCATTATTTATGCATTCATTTACCATCTCTTCAATTTTTTTGGTTGAAACTCCAATGTTATCTCGTAAATAATGATGATGCGAGTTTAGTAAACACCCCAATTCAGAATAAAAATGATTTCTTTGACTCTTTGTATAATTTTCTTTGTTTTTATAATATTCATCCAATAAGATCTTGGCTTTTATCGTAATATCTCTATTATTTAAGTTACCAATAATTTTTTCTCTATATTTCTTCTCCATGCTTTCCATATACGGAAGAATTTCCTTTATGGGGGTTTTAAGCATGTTGAAAGTGGGCATAATTTCTTTTAAAATTTCAAAAGAATGGAGGGAAAGCTTTTTTACGTTCTTTAAATCCTCGACTGTAGATTTCTTTTCCATCGAGTTACCCAATATAAAACCATCAATTGATAAATCATAATGAATGAGGAACGGTTCTGGAACTTGGCTTTTTAAAAAGATTAATTGTCCAAAAACAGATGAAAAATGATCCATCATCCCTCCCGCTTCATTAAACTCTTCAACTTCAACTTTATATCCTTCAAGTGCCAATTTATACGGATCTATTTTTTGATCACTGATAATAGAAAGAAAATATAACCAAGCGATCACTAAAGCTGAGGAGCTTGCCACACCTGCGTTAATTGGAATATTTCCAGTTATTTTTATGTCGTGGCCATCTAATAACTTTATTCCTTTTCTAATATAATGATTATATCCGCTCTTGATATAATCTCTAATAGAATCGTAAGATAATTCTTTGTTATTCAACTTAATTTCCATATCAATCCCTGTATCTGGAAAATGAATTGAAAAAAGGGGTTTGGTTATTTTTTTTGCTTCTATAAAGATGTATTTAGAGATTGCTAACGAAATTATTGGAAACCCAAGATAGTCTTGGTGCTCCCCAAATAAGCAAATACGACCCGGAGATCTAATTTTTATCATTAATACCTAGTAATCTAGTTGCTTTTAAAATTTAAAAGATAATATCTTGGTATTACTTTTTTTTTTCTTTTCGGGAACTTTAAATTTTTTGTTAAAGGTTTTCATTTCACTATTTAAACATATTTTAAGAAAAATATTGATAGAAATTGAATTGGAAAAAAACACATGATTCATGATTTCATTATTATTAAAGATGGTTTACCGCTTTTAGTAAAAAATTTTTCCAATCCAAGTAATACATTCTGTCATGGAGATTCTTTAATCTTAATTTCAGGCTTTTTTACCGCGCTTAATTCTTTCTCGGATTCTTTTGAAGATCTTGGAACAATTAGTGAATTAAAGCTTTCTAATAATGAATTAAAATTATCTTTTTTAAAGGAAAATGCTATCCCTAATTTAATTTATCTAGCAACATACGATGAAAAATCTAAAGGAGTGAATGTTCAGAGAATTCTAAGAAAAGTTTCGAATACATTTCTTAAAAAATTTAATATTAACCAAATTTTAAATTGGAGTGGTCGCAGAGATGAATTTAACTCCTTCGAGAAAATTTTAAAAAAATATCACAATGAAGAACTAGAAGAAACTGATACTAAATTTAAAGAAAGAGTTGTAGAACTTTTTAAGAGTGTTGAAGAAAAATTAATTGAAGAGAAGGACTTGAAAGCATTAAAGAATGAAAGAAAATCAGTTAGCGAGTTTCCAACTTATTGTTCTCAAGTTCCCAATTATGCTTGTTCGCAAAAAATTAATCCAAAGCATTATTTAACTGGGGAGCTTTCCCAGAATGTTTTTAATCAAATAGATGGGATCAAGTCAATTAGTGAGATTTCAGAAAAGTTGCAAGTTAAACAGGAACAAGTTTATAATGTTTGTAAAAATTTGATTAAATTAGGGTTTATCAATCTCTTATAATCATTTATGAGTTCTTTTCTGGTGTAACTTTTTGCGACGTTTTACTCTACCACTTACCTCTTCTATGAGTAGCTGCAATTGAGTGGGATCTTTAACAGTAAATTTAAAATTACCTGCAATTTTACTTTCTTCTCTTTCTCCAGATTTACTTATTTTTTCAAATGATATTGAGACGGGTTGATTTTTAGAAGAAGCAAGTTGAATAAAGTTAAGAATTCCTTGCTGCTTTGATGGAGCTATGTTAAATTTAATGGATATATATTTTTCATTTTTAGTTTTTGTATTAAGTGCTAGACGTAATTTCATTTGTTTTAAACCCCCTTGGATTGAAATTCAAAAAAACCCTCGATTCCAATCCGTTCTATCTCTCCTGAGTCTCCGATTTTTTCAATACATAAATTAACTGGTTTGCTTTGATTAAGAGCAAGATTTACAAAATTTATGAAACCTAAATGTTTCGAAGGTGCGATGTGAATTTTTAGAGTAACAACCTTATTCCTTTTAGATTTAGTTTTAAACACTAATCGCAACTTCAAATGAAATATCACCGATAATTGATGCTTTAGACTAATTTAGAATTATAAATATAAATAAGATATATTATGTTATAATAAACTATAACTTAAAAATGAAAAGAATTTTAAGATTTCACTATGTCTTCTAACCTTTTAACATATAAATTCAAAAGTAAACAATGGTATAAAACCGAGGGAATCAATGAAAAAGATGTTGCTGTAATAGTTGATCCTTCTAGGAATTTGATTTGGTATTTTGAAGGCAAAAAAAGTTCAGCTAGAAAGAGGAACAAAGCGAGAAATTCATTGGATCAGTTAAAAAACCAGCATGCTACCTATAAATTTAAAAAGGTTAATAGAAAGGCTCCTCGGGATATAATTAGAGAGGTTGCTATTTTAAAAGAAGATTTCTTTATAAACAGTGTAAAAAATTTAAATGTCGATGTTTTAAAAATCTCAAAAACCTACTTTTATATAAATTGTTTTGGTGGTTTATTCACCATTATTAATTTTGTATTTTCACTTTTATTTCTGGTTGGATCAAGCACAGTAATTTTTGATAATCAAATTCATTATTCCTTTACTGTTTCAAATTTTCAACTTTATTTAATGCTACAATTCATTCTCTCTTTATCTTCCTTCATATTATTTAGTACGACTGCAGTAATAAGTTTACTATTTAAGCAAAGAAGACCAGCAGTGTTTAATATTTTAGGAAGCATTTTAATTTTTATTGCGTTTTATATGATAATAATCTCGAATTCATTGATGTATAGTGAAGTTATTTATCAACAGATCTTTATCAGAGCGGATGTCTTTATCTTATTTAATTTAAACATTGATTTGTTATATCTAATCAGTATATTTATAGCATTCATTATGGGAATAACAGCTTTCAAATATATCGACCAAATTATCGAAGATGTAGATTAAAATTAATTTGTCCAATATAAAATGCCCTCAAAAATTCGATTGAGACGACTTTTCAAACCTTTAATAAAAGGTTTGGCAAAAGGATGTAGCAAGATTGGATTGAGCCCGAACGGAGCAACAGTTATAATGCTTGTATGCTCATTAATTAGCTTTTTCTTTTTAGTATATTTTAAAGCCTATTTTTGGTTTGGAGTAATGGTGTTTATCACAGGAGTCTTTGATGGTATTGATGGTGCTTTAGCCAGATTAAATGAAAGAGAGACAAAATTTGGGGGATTCTTCGACTCTTTTATGGATCGATTGAGTGAGTTCATAATATTACTAGCTTTATTAATTAATAGATGGGATCAAACTCTCTGGTTCTTAATTGATATGAGATTTGTTGTTTTCTCTTCCCTTTTTGGGTCATTAATGATTAGCTATTCAAGATCAAGAGCTCAAACCTTTCACAAAGGGAATTATGATATTGGTTTAATGGCTAGATCTGAACGCCTATTTTATATTTTCTTAATATCCTTAATATCAACTTATATTGGGTTTCTGAATGAATTTTTATTTGGATTTTTAATCTTGGTAATCTCAACTGCAATCTATAGAGGGATTAAAATACATAAGATAATAAGAATAGCTAAGATTAAACCTCATTTATAGCGTGAATTTTTAATAACTTCTATGATTAATTTATCTCCATCTTTTAAATTGAGGTAATCCCTTAAAAATGGCTTTGCAAGGATTTCTATTATATTTTTTTCATGGTGTGTTCTCTGAATATCTAAAATAGCTGCCTTCCTTTGTTTAATCATATTATCTAATCTAGTAATGATAACATCATAACATCTTACTGGTCCATATTCTCGATTTTGATCTTTAAAACCATCAATCATTATGGGGACAATATTATCTAATTTTTCTCTCAGTATTGAAATGTCTGTGTCACTAAGTTTTAAATTTAAAGTTCCTTTATAGGGTTCAAATCCCAATTTATCTTTAAACTGATCAAAATAACCTTTAATTGAGACATAATAGCCTCCTTCATGCATTCCCTCACAAACTTCGCCCACAATTAAAATGGATTCCAGAAGTTTCTTAAGATTTTTATATATTTGGAGCATTATATTTGCTCCTTTTTTAGTAATTGAAATTTTTTGAGATTTACCTTCTATCTTCCTTTTTATCCAACCTAAATCAATTAACTCGTTAATGCGCCTACTCCCCGTTTGTTGACTCAAACCAAGCAAATTTCCGAATTCAGAACTATTAATTAATATGTAAGGATTCTGATTTATTAATTGGCATAATCTATAAAGTGCAAACCAGTTCGCATAATTATTCGGAGTGATCTCTTCTTTATCATCCATTTGTTTTATTCCTTATATCGTTCGATAACTTTCTTTTTAATGAGTCTTGAGGAATGAAGAGGAAATTTATCATAATAAGTATTTAAACGCTTAACCTCAATTTTATTTAAACCGATTTCTTTCAAACCTTGCTTGAGAACATTAATCTCATATTTCTGATCAGGACCAAGTAAAATGATATCTGGATTTATCTCCTCTACAGTCCTAAGAGTATTGTTATCATTTCGTCCAATTCTCGCCACTTTCACATTTTTAATGTTTCTAACAACTTCTAAACGTTGTTCTTGAGGGACGATTGGAAATTCACCAGAATAAATCTTTCTATTCTTGTCTGTTGCTACCACAACATACACATCCCCTAATTTTGCAGCTTCATTAATTAAGAATAAGTGTCCTGGATGTATTAAATCGAAAGTCCCAGCAATAAGTACTTTTTTAACCATCTGTCCATCATCAAACTTTTTTTTATTAGATTTGCTGAATTTATTCTTTTTGCTGGATATTATGTTCAATACAATTTTTCAGTTCATTCATTTGTAATGTGATTGAGACATCTCCTCTAGTCTTTTCAATGATATTTCTTGCAATATCAGTTTTATGTCTTAAATCTTGTGTCAATCCTGAGGGATAATCCACTGAAAAAAGATAAGTGTAGATCTCATCCATATTTTCTAAAATCTTTCTTAGATCTTGAATTTTTGAATCACCAATATTATCTAAAATGTATCTTCTTAGTTCTCCAATGACATCCGTTAATCCAAGAGCATAGTGCAACGGATTTACATTTAATTCTTTTGGAGAGGGATAGCTCCTATTGTGAATTATTGAGTTTAATATAATTGCTTCAACGTATTCTTGTTCTGGTACCTTTAAGTATTTAGCAAAAAATCCTGGTTCTTCGTCAACTAAACCCATTAGTTCCTCGTGTTTAATTTTTACTTGACTCATTTTTTCAATGAAATCTTGATCTTCATTACGATGTGAATTTTTTATGGCAATACTACAATCACGTACGATTTCTCGAGAAATCTTTAAAATATGTTCTCTAATTTTATCTAATTTGTCTAAATACTCCGTCAGTTCGGAGAAAATATTATTAAGACTCATACTAATGGATAAATATTTTAGTGATAATTAATTTGAAATGCTGATAATTATCAAAAGTAAGTAGACTATTTAGAATTTTTTATATTTTAATGGTTTTAGATACATATAAGAGAGTTTATCATGAAGATGTTATTGATTCACTCCAATGGAGTGGAAGTTGTGAAAAATAAGGAAGCTACAAGTAACCCTCAAGAATTCCCCGATAAGATAATTAAATTGGATGGATTAATACTCATCGCTTACATTTCTGTTGAAGATCAAGATACGTATGATATTGACTTGATAGCTAAACAAGGAGCAGATGTTATAGAAGATGCAATAATCCAAATTTCAAGTTTTCCAGAGAAAATTCAGCTGAAAAACGAGGAAATTAGAGTCCATAATAAGGAGATTGAGTTAGGAAAAATTAAAGGAAAACTTAGAAAATTAAAAGAACTCATTAAAGAGAGAGAAATGTATCATGTCGATAAGGTATTAGTCTATCCTTGGGCTCATTTAAGTAAGTTTTTAAGCAGTGATGATAGCGCAATGGATGTGTGTCCCAAAATCGCTGAATTCTTAAAGGAAAGAGGCATTGAAGCAAGTTATTCTCCTTTTGGATGGTACAAATCTTTTAAAGTAAATTGCATTGGTCATGAAGTTGCAGAAATGTATCGAGATGTCAAATTATATATTCAACCAGAAGAACACATTATGAATGCAGAATTTAAAGTCTTACTCCCTTCTGGAGAGGAGGAACCGATACAGTATAATAAAGATGAGACCATTAGACCGTTAAAATCTCTTGATGATGAGGATTTTTTCTTATTTATAAAATCGGAATTAGGATCTAGGAGAGCTGATAAATCAGAAGAACCAGTTCATATAGCTGTAATGAAGGAGTTAGAATTAGTTGATTTCGATCCGAATAGTGATAAGGGTATTTTCCGGTGGTATACCAAGGGAATGATGATGAGAAATATTATAAAGAATTATATCGAAGAACGCCTAATTGATTATGGTGCTTTACTTGTTGACACTCCTATAATGTATACGGTTAAAAATAAAAAACTAACCGCTCAAACGGCAAGATTTCCAGCCAGAACTTACTGGGTTGAATCTGGAAATGATAGATATCTATTAAGATTTGCATCTGACTTTTTATTATTTGACATGGTAAGCAAAATGAATTTAAAACCAAGTTATTTCCCCCTAAGATTATATGAGTTCGAACAGTATGATTTCAGACGAGAACAAGAAGGAGAACTAAGTGGATTAAGAAGGTTAAGGGGATTTATCATGCCAGATCTTCATACGCTCTGCAAAGATATGGAATCAGCAATTGAAGAATTCAAACTGCAGTACGATTTGATAAGACGGCTTGAAAGGGATTTAGGAGTTGAATCTAATATTGTTTTTAGAATGACTAAAGATTTTTATGATGAGAATAAAGGTTGGATCGTTGATCTTCTAAAATCAGAAAATAAAGCAGCTTTAATCGAATTATGGGAAGATAGATATTATTATTTCATTTTAAAATTCGAGAAAACCGTTTTATCTGCTCAAAATAGAACGGCCACTTTAGCTACAAATCAAATTGATGTCGAAAGTTCATTGGAATTCATGTATGATAAAGATGGAAAGAAGCGGCAGAAATACGATATAAAATTTGTTGATGAAGATGGTTCAGTAAAATATCCTATTATCTTGCATAACTCTCCAACGGGAGGGATTGAGAGAATATTGTGGGGATTAATTGAAACAGCTATTAGAAATAAAGATAAGATAGTTCCAGGATTTAAAACGTGGTTATCCCCAATTCAGGTAAGAATTTTAACAATAAGTGATGATCAAAATAGTTATGCTGAAAAAATTCTGCAGATCCTTACGAAAGAATCTTATAGAGTTGATTTTGATGATCGAAATGAAACGATTGGTAAAAAAATTAGACAAGCAGAAGTAGAATGGATACCTTATGTCATAATAATTGGTCGGAAAGAGCAAGAGAATCAAGCAATCTCTATTAGAAAAAGGCTTATTGGAGAGTCATTCGGTCCTAAGAAAGCGACTTCAAAACAATTCAATAATGTAAAATTAAGTAAATTATTGGAGTTTCTTGATCAAGATGCTCAGAACTATCCTAAATATAAGTTACCCGTTCCTTTACGAAAGTTTTCGACTAAAGTGTATTTTAGAAAATAAGGTGATTTCAATATGGAGATAAAATGTATTATATTTGATCTTGGAGATGTTGTCATTAATTTAGACTTCAGCCAGTTTTTTAACGAAGTAATTACACCCTCTCCTTTAAATAAACCAAAAACACCAATAATGTTAGAATTCTTTAGACAGTCAGACACGTATCATCAAGGAATCATCAGTGATGAAGAATTTTATCAGCAAGCCTGTGAATTATTAAGAATTTGTTCTTTAAATAAAGAAGATTTTTTCAAAGCATTTAATAGCATAATCTCCGATTTAAATAAAGATATGGTAGATTTAATTAAAAAAATTAGAAAAAAAAACAATTTCAGATTCATTTGTATATCTAATATTAATGCAAGCCATTGGAATTATTTGAAGAAGAGAAAGTGGGATATTTGGGATATTTTTGATGATTTTATTCTTTCTCATGAAGTTCACCTCACAAAACCAGATCCCGAAATTTTTCAATTAGCAATTGATAAAGCAGAATGCCAAGCGAGTGAAATACTCTTTATTGATGACGGACTTAATAATGTAAGGTCTGCTAGCGAGTTGGGAATTAATACGATTAGATTTGTCGATATTGAGGATCTTATTGAGAAATTAAAGACATATCATATAAAATTATGATTGTAGAACTTGATCTAAGCAAGCCTTAGCTATGTATTCAAATGCTTTTTCGACATTTTGTCCAGTCTTAGCGGAAGTTTCAAGATATTCACAATTTAATCGACTAGATAAGTCTTGAGCTTCGGATTTCTCTACTTGTCTATCTAAGTCATTCTTATTCCCAAGAATCACCATTGGAATGGTTTTCTTAACCGATTTTTTTATACTACTAACCCATCCAGGTAATTTTAATAAAGATTGAGGTTCAGTTAAATCATAAACTCCTAGAGCACCGTTACTTCCTTTAAAATAAATTGTTCTAAGTTTAGCAAATTGTTCTTGTCCACCGATATCCCAAATTAGAAGGCGCACGTTAATATCACCGAGTTCAACATCTTTTATTAGAAAATTGGAACCAATCGTTTGTTTTAAGTCCGGATTAAAGTAATCTTTTATGTATCTTATCAATAAAGATGTTTTTCCCACTCCTCCAGCGCCAAAAAGTGTAATTTTGAATTTGTACGTTTCAGAAATCTTGAAAACCCGTTAAATCATGTTTAATTATTTGATAGTTGATATATTATATTGAGCATATTTATATATTTATTATTTCATCGTAAAGATCGACCAGAAAAAAGACAAAAAGAACAAAAGTTGTATGTTCTATTTCTCTTTTAGTTTTTGTACTGTCCCTTTGATCTCTTCTTCGATGATATGGAACTCCTTTTTAACAGTATGGGTCGTTTTTTGACCAATACGCCCTATTTGAACCATTAACCATTCAGGAGAGCCTTTCCCATCAAAAAATTCATTCCATAAATACATTAGAAAACCCCAAAAGCCCGTATAACCGAGACAAATAATGATAAAAAATACAATATCGAAAAATCCGTAAAATAATGTGACAAAGATGTAATGAAGTAAAAATAAACTTAGAGAGATCTTACCATAGTACTTTAACATGCTAATAAAAATATTGCTCTTCTTTTTCAGATCAACGATATAAAACCATATAGCAATAATTAATAAAGCAGCTCCAAGATTGTATATCATATTTGAGCCTCGGCCCCTGATAAGAAATTCCCATAGACCAGCCCATCGCATTTGGGGAAAAAACACTTGAGAATTAATGACACTAAAAAGATCTAAATGGGGGTATTCGCTTACGGGCAATACTCCAACAGATCCATTGCTTACGTTTATCCATTCCGTTCCAGGAACATATAACCCTCTACCAAGAAATACTCCAATCCCTACTAAAATAATTCCCCATGCTAAAAACAATCGACAGAGATAGACATAATCTTGCTTTTTACCCCCTATCATAGCTTCATAAAGATATTCTCCAAATATAGTCGATAGAAAGCAAATTGATAACCATGGAATGATAGGAGTCATTGCTACAGGTGATACGAGAAGATAATGCAAAAAGGTTCCGATTATATCTCCTGACTCTTTAAGATTATAAAGATATTGTCTCACAGCATCACTAGTAAAGATAATAATCAATCCAATGAAGCTTCTTGTTATTTTTCCTAATCTCAAGGCATATAATGAAAATATCTGGGAAAAACCAATGAATAAAAGTATGTTCCACCCCCACAAATTAAAAGGAAAACTGTATCCTTTAACAGTAGTTGAATATGATGTGATATTAAAAATTACTCCAATTATGATGATAATCAAACCCCTAGTTAATATCCCGTTTCTCAACACCTTATATGGAACTCTGCCTTGTTTTTTCCGGATGCTAAATACTACGCTTAACGCAGACAAAAATACAAAAAGAGAAGGCCCTAATATATCTAAAAAAGCAAATGCAACACCATAAAAAAATTTCCATTGCATATTAAGCCAAGATCCACCGGTATGAGCCAATATGATGAAAATAATTGCAAATCCTTTTACAACATCAATACTAGTGATTCGTTTAGGTGATGCGTAATCTCTAATTTCTTCGACTGGAATTTGCTTTTTTAAATAATCGAAGAGAGGGATCGAATCCATATCTGCTTGTTCTTCGTCATTATTTTTCATAGAAATCAGTTTTAATAATATTCAGCTTTTTGATAATTTATATCAAAATTAAATTAATATTATCTAGTTATTTTATACTATTTGAATCTAACTTATTATTTTGGTGGAAACAGTGGAGATAAAGAAATTTTTGGATCTAAGGCTTATAGGGATAATTGGCTCAATATTGATGATTCTTTCACAATTTTTATCATGGTTTTCAGGAATATCCCTCTTTAGTATCTATTTAATTATGATATCGTTTTCATTGGAAGATTCTTTTCTTTTTTTATTTCCATTAATCAGTGGCAGTATCACATTGGTAGGGACCTTGTTGATATTATTTAAGGGAGAATATAAGGTTAATTCTGTTATAATAATTTTTATTGGTTTGGGATTTTTCTTAATTTTCTTAGTTGAATTAATCCCTCAAGATTTGCCATATATTGGGTCTGCAGAGATTGGGTTTTACCTTTCAATTGTTGGAGCACTCTTAGTTTTATTGGATATCATGAACATTTTAATTCAAAGAAGAATTGGGGATGTAGAGTAATTAGTAGGGAAGAAAATAATACTGAAGATAATCAATCCAGTAAAGAGAAAGAATTAGAGTCTAACTTTTATTACGCTTTGGGGCATAAAATTAGAAGAAGAATGATAGAAATAATTGGTGACAACGGTTTTTCTTCCTTTACAATTCTTAAAAAGGAATTGAAGGTAAGTACTGGCACTATTTATCATCATCTAGATGCTTTGTCTCAACTGATAGAACAAAAAAGTGATAAAAAATATTATCTTACCGATCTTGGTCAACTCGCGTATAATTCATTGAAGGAAAATATAATAAATATCACAAGGGATATTTCAAGCAAAGAATTTAATTCTCCTATTTTGAAAGCTTTAATGTATCTTACTCCAAAGAGATTTATTAGTAACTCTAATTCCTTAAATTTTATTCCCTTGATGATTTCCCTTTTGATTTTAGTAATTGGTGCAGTTTTTTGCTATTTAACTAATTTGTTCCCATTTTTTTTGTTATTTAGTTCTTTCCCGAATAATGAAAATATTCAAGCACCGTTTACGAATATCTTAGGGGCAATTTTGTTCATATTGAACTACTTAGTGTACTTCTTCATAGTGGAAGGCCTTATCCGATTAGTTTTTAAAAATAAAAACAATGCAAAAGAATTCTTTAATACATTTGCTTTTATATTTATTCCCTCAGACTTTTTTCTCATAATTCATTACGCTTTTAGAGTTTTAAACCTAATTGAATTACCATCAATAAGTATTTTGGACAATATTATCATGATTCTCCTTCAAGCATGGTCATTATGGATATTAACTTATTCTATTAGCACCTATAAACAATTAAAAATTGAAAATGCGTTAATATTATCACTCTTATTACATTATGGGGGATTTTCAGTAATTTTAACCCTGGCTATATAATTGAAAATTAAGTTTTTTTAATTGATGCAACAGTGATCTTTTTCTCTTTTGAATCTGTTTGATATTTTTCCCTTTTATTGAAACAAAACATGTGAAAATTTTATTTTCTTGAAATTTGAGATTTAAAGGTAATGGTGGAGTAATGATCTCGTGAATACTATTAAATATATCTCCCCATAATTCAAGTGGATCATCTACGCCATTATATTTTAGTTTCATATGATAATATTCCGAACAATATTTATAGCTTGAATCAATAATCTCATCTGGATTTGCATCTGGATACACTAATAACAGCATTGGATTTGCTTTAGAAACGTTTCTAACCCCAAGATAAGAAGTAGTTAGTCTAGGATTAATTTCTATTAAGTATATCTTACCATCAGCCATTCTAATAAAATCAATTCCGAAGTATCCTTTAAATTTGGTTAAATCAAGATTTTCAGTTAATTCAATGATTTCTTTTTTGATATGATCAGAATTCTCTGCTGGAGTCATTCCTCCTAAATAGTTAATCTTATTTTTGATGAGTTTAATTTTTTGGGAATTTATAGAAAGAATTATTAATTGATTTTCCTGTTTTATGATGGAAGCACTTAAATCTGTACCATTTATGTATTCTTGAAGAACGTAATCTCGATTACCATCCAGATATTGCTTTTCCTTACTAATAATATTTTCAAGGTCTCTTTCATTTCTAATTAAATATACTGATTCTGCACCGACACCATCTTCCGGTTTTAATATAGCTGGTGAGTGTATTAGGTGATAAGACTTTCGTAAATCCTCCATACTAATTTTATAATTAAAATTCTTAATATAAAAAGTCTTTGGAGTAAGTATTCCTGAATTCTTAAAGAAGTTATATGTTTGAAATTTGGAACTCCCTAAAAGTATTGGAGATGAATTCATGCTAAGAAGTGTTTTTCCCATATCTTCAGCAACTTTAGTGAACTTGTATAAAACTTTTGAAAATTCGGGAGCAATAATGAATACATATTGGCAATCTTTAATTAAAGATTTAAATTCTTGGATAATAGTCATTCCTCTTTTTACTTCCATAATGTAATCACAATTTAGGAGATTTGACATTTTCAATATTCTATAATCTAACATAGTTTTAACTTCAAAGTCAAGTGCCTTGAAATCCTCTATAATAGTCCTTAACATGCCAAACCCTTCAGAAAAAAGTGAAAGTGGAATCTCCCTATTGTTAAATCCACCCCCCGAAATGTGTTCATATATAAAAATTCGTTGAGTATGCATTTCTTCCCATCTTTCAATTAATTTATTTGTTATCTTGAAAGTCCATAATTAACTAATTTTAGATTAGTTTTAAAGGGATGATAATATTATTTAACTTAATTAAAATTTGACTAAAAACTAAAGTATTGAAAGATGACTTTTTTTCCACAAGAGGTAATGCAAAGAATACGTTACCTCCATTATAAAATAAAACATTTAGATGATGCTTTAGAAAAAGAAGAAGAAAGCGTCACAATAGATGATCTGAATCTTGTTTTAGAATATACTAAGATTTTAAATATAAATTATCAAAATGAGGATCATTCAAAAATTTTGGATGAACTTGATATAACTCGAAATTTTATGGATCCTGCTGAAAACAATCGGGAAATCCCTATTAATGATATTATGTTTGAATGTGCTCATTCATTGTGGATAATGGCTAAGGCATTCAATAAACTTTCAGAGAAATTTGAAGAAGAGGAAGATTTTGAAAATTCAATAATTGCAATGGTTGAATCTAGTAAAATGTATAAAACTGCGGCTTACTTTAGTGCAGCTACAACCCACCAAAGAGAAAAGGGTACGACACTTTCTGCAGAAAATTTAGAATTAAATTCAGAAGAAGCACGTTCTCTATCACAGAGTATCGCTGCTTTGAAGGAAGAGAGGGAAAACAACAAATATTTCGCATCCAAATTATATGCTGGACTCTCTCAGTTATCAAAAAGAATTTTTTATTTGAAAAAGCATGAAGAAAAGAAAAAACAACAATTAAGAGCCCAATTTCATTACGATATGGGAAAGGCTTGCCAGTTAAAAGCACAAGCCTCATTAGATTCTTCAATCACCCCATTAAATAAGAATAAAATCACAAGACTTCAACAAAAAGCAAATTTCTATTATACTAAATCAAGAGATATTTGGAATGATATGATTAAGAATGTAGCACAACTTAATGAAGATGAGAAAGAAAGTATCAAAGTCAATTTATCAATTGTTGATGCTTCTTTAAATAATAATGAATTAGAAACATTAGATTACGAAGATATTAAGAAAATCCAAGATCCAGAGCCAATAATAATAATCCCCGAGAATTTAGCACCCTTTGTACCAAAAAGTACCATTTTTCTAACTAAATTCGTCCCTAAAGATTTGAATATTAAACGTTTTAAATCATTCACTCAAAAAAAGCTTGAAAAGAAAATACCTTATAGCAAAAAAGAAAAATTGATTGATAATAAAGCGGGATTAGTAAGAACAATTAATGAATTGAAAGCATTAAGAGAAAACAATGAAATTCCAGTCGAAAAATTTGCCGAACTCATGGAAAAATATTCTGTTAAACTGGAGATGATCGAGACTGCAATTGAGAAACTTGCCAAAAAATAAATTTAGTCCTTCTCTTTAAAATAATATTTCTTATTTTTCTCAAATTCAAATTTTCGCTCACTTTCCCTTTTAAATAATAATCATATATCTCAACATATACAATTCCAACTATAATAAATTCTATAATACAATTTAGCAGTATCATAAAAAAGAGTAAATTATGTAATTCAAATAAGAAAATTGAAAGCATAAAAACAAAATGGGGTGTATAATTAATGTTGATTATAGTCAATATCTTTCCAAATTTTATTATGTTTTTTAATTCTAATTTAAATACTTTCTTTACCTTAACAGAGCAAAATAAGTATAGTGAAGCAAAAAACAAGTTGAAAATGCTTAAAATTATAATATAATTACTTACTATTGGCTCCAGAGCAATATAAGGTTTTAAAAATATGGATGTATAAAGAAGTGTGATTGAGAAGATAATTAGTAATAAAGAAGAGGAAAGTAAACCATCGTAAAAATCTTTAAAATCCATTTCTAAGAATTCCTAAGGAATTTTAAAATAAAAACTAACTCTTATTAATAATAAAATTGAAGATAAAATATTCATTATTACTTAGGTCAATTTTCAATGAACATACTATCTGAAGAAGAGATTGAAAATTTAAAAAAGGAAA
>Ga0315542_1000508_pt1 | contig 24425 bp, 22 predicted proteins | sample SalMarSW160120MG_FD_202541 | JGI IMG/M metagenome (GOLD analysis project Ga0315542, IMG submission 202541) | Salt marsh sediment microbial communities from the Plum Island Ecosystem LTER, Massachusetts, United States - Salt Marsh Sediment SW1601-20 ... | reverse complement strand
GATCCGTGGTTTTACGATCTGCCGCCACCTAACCGCCTGTGTCGATATCACGTACACATTGTATTATCCAACCAGCTTTGAGCGGATATTCCCCCGCGCATAGGAGACAAACACCCCGGCAAAGTTAAGTAACGCAAAAATACGGAAACCTACGGTCATTACGCTTTGAAACGCGGCGGACTGCTCCGACGTAATTTGCACATGCCCGATAAACAGCGATAACAACAACAGTGCCACCCCCATGCTGAGCATCTGCCCCATGACACGCATCGCACCAACAAGCGCGGATGCCGTGCCCAGAAAGCGTTTTTCCACCGAACTCATGATGGCGTTGGTATTGGGTGAGGAGAACAGGGCGAACCCGAAACCCAGAAGCACCAGGACGCCTGCCAGAAACGGAAGCGGGGTGTTTCCGGTTAGAAAAGACAAGCAGAGCAGCCCGGCCGATGTGCACAGCATACCGATGGAGACCGGTATCCGCGGTTCGACTTTGTCTGAAATTCTTCCGGCCAGAGGAGAAAACAAGGCCTGTACAATCGGCTGGATGACCATCACCGTTCCCGCCTCCCAAGCGGTCATCCCCCGTACGGTTTGCAGGTAGATACTAAGGAAAAATGCGATCGAAAAGGTAGCTCCGTAATTAATCATTGCCGTCAGATTTGAAAACAGGAAAGAAGGATTTTTACGGAACAACTTTATTTCTAGAATCGGGTTGGCCCTGCCGGACTCCCATTTTATAAAAATGATAATTATAATAACACCGGCCACGGCTGATATAATTCCCGATATTGCCGGTAACAGTGAGATACCGACAATCAAGCAGGACAATCCTGCAGCGGAAAGCATTGTACCGGGAGTATCGAATTTACCCGTACGCTTTTCCGGTGAGTCCTGCGGGATAAAGATCAGCACAAGCGGCAGGACGATTATCCCGAGCAGGACGATAAAAACAAAGACACCTCTCCATCCAAGGTAGTGTGTAATAATTCCCCCGAAAAAGGGTCCGGCCGACGAACCGATATATACGGCCGCGGTATTGATTCCAATGGCCCTGCCCCGTTTCCCCGGGCTGAAAGCTGCGGTCACGATGGCGCTGGAGGTGGCGAAAACCATGGCCGCACCGATACCCTGTAACACCCGTGAAAAAATCAACATCCAGTCGAAAAGGGAAACCGCGGAAAGTCCCGAAGAAACAATATACAACAGTATTCCGTAGGAAAATATTTTTTTTCTGCCGGCCGTATCGCTGATTTTTCCGAGGGGTATAAGAAATACAGCAATAGTCAACAGAAACGAGGTAGCGACCCAACCGAGTATAACCGCGCTCATCTTCATTTCGCTGCCGATTACCGGCAGCACTATATTTACCGATGAGGCCGCAAACGTGGTCAGAAAAGAGGCGATAGTGGTAACGAGTAAGATAATTGCGGGATGTTCTTTATGAACATTGAATTTCATATGAATTTATTTTCCTTCTTTGTGTCATGGAAAATTCGTGATCGGGTGCTCCTGTCTTTATATCTGTTTATAATGGGACAAAAAATGGCCGATACGTGAAATGGCGATTTTCAAATCCGCAACGGTCGGCAGGAATACAATGCGGAAATGATCGGGGGAAGGCCAGTTAAAACCGGTGCCCTGCACCAACAGGACCTTCTCCTGGATAAGCAGATCAAGAATTAACTTCATATCGTCCCTGATGGCATAACGCTTGGGATCAAGCCGGGGAAATAGATACAGCGCGGCCTTGGGCTTGACGCAGGTTACACCGGGAATATCCGTCAACAGTTTGTGGCTGATGTTGCGCTGCTCATAGAGACGACCTCCCGGAGCGGTCAGTTCATTGATCGATTGATATCCTCCCAGTGCGGTTTGAATGGCCAGTTGGGCCACAACATTACTGCACAACCGCATTGAGGACAATACTTCCAAACCTTCAATGTACTCCCGGGCAATGGATTTATTGCCGCTGATGATCATCCAGCCGGACCTGAACCCGGCCAGGCGGTGTACCTTGGAAAGACCGCCTAAGGTGATACAAAGCGCGTCCTCATTCAGCGATGCCAGGGAAACAAAACTGTTGTCGTCGTAGAGTATTTCCTCATAGATCTCGTCGGCGAACAGAACCAGGTTATGTGCGGAAGCGAGTTTTACAATCTGTTCCAGAATATCCGGGGGATAAAGCGCGCCTGTAGGATTGTTGGGGTTGATGACCACAATACCCACGGTTCTATCGGTAATCTTTTTTCTGATGTCATCGATATCCGGGTTCCAATCGGATTTTTCATCACACAGGTAGTGCACCGCCTTACCGCCTGCCAGGGTGACGGCAGCCGTCCAGAGCGGGTAATCCGGAGAAGGGATGAGGACTTCATCACCGCTGTTTAACAAGCCCTGCATACACATCACAATAAGTTCGCTGACTCCGTTACCCAGGTAAATGTCCTCGACATCGACATCTTTAATGTTGAGTTTCTGCGCGTGCTGCATCACCGCTATCCGTGCGGGGAGAATACCTTTTGAGTCACTGTAACCCTGGGCGTCGTTTATGTTAAGGATAACGTCATGCACAATATCATCCTGGGCAAACAGGCCGAAGGGGGCGGGATTACCGATATTCAGTTTATAGATATGGTATCCTTCCTCTTCCAGTTTATTAGCTTCCTTGAGGACCGGGCCGCGGATGTCATAGCACACATCCTGTAATTTCTGGGACTGGCAAATATTTTTCATTATACACTCCTGGCAGTGAGTTTAAAAAACAATAGATTCATTTCATTGAAAAGTCAAGAGAGTGAAATCATTAATGCAGGGTCAATGACCTACCGGAGATAAAACGCTGGCAAACAAATGAATGTGGCTTGATTTTGTCCGTATAATGTGTAACCTATGCTCATGGTAGATTTGCATACCCATTCCACCCACTCGGACGGCTCTTATACTCCTCAGGGTCTGATCGAATACGCCAAAAAAATCGGGCTTAAGGCTATTGCGCTGACGGACCATGATGTAATCTCGGGACTGGAAGAGGCAAAAACACATGCCGTACGATCGGGAATGGCGTTCATTTTCGGTGTTGAACTGGAGGTTGAATATGATACCGGTGAATTCCATATGCTGGGGCTGGGGTTAAAAAAAAACCTGGCTTCTTTGGCAGCGGTTCTTGACGACATCCAGGCTGAACGGAAAAAACGCAACGGATATATTATAGAAAAAATGCGAACCGCCGGCATACCGATAACTTTACATGATATTGAAAAGTATGCCGGCGGCAATATAATTTCCCGGCTGCACTTTGCACGCTATCTTTGTGATCATGGGTATACGCCTTCCATAGACCAGGCATTCGCGCGCTATTTAGGAATGGGCCAAACCTTTTATGTACCCAAGAAGGTACTTACCCGTACTGAGGCAATCACTTTAATCAGGGAATCCGGCGGCCGGTCCATTGCCGCGCATCCGTACACATTGGGGCTTTCCCCGCCGGAACTGCAAGCCTTTTTGCTGCAATGCAAAGAAGACGGACTGGACGGAATAGAAGCCTATCACTCGGACTTCCCGCTGGAACGCTGCCGTGAACTTGAGGATTTTGCGCTTTCCCATGGTTTTATGGTTACGGCCGGTTCGGATTTTCACGGTGAAAACAGGAACGCGCGCAAACTGGGGCTTTCGGCCTCCGGCATGGAGATTCCGGACCGCTATGCCCTCCCCTTTCTGGAGGAATAATATTTTGGATATTGCAGTGAAACGGTTTATCTTTTAAACTAAAGCGGTAGACAGATGATCGAACGAATCGGCAAATGGTTTAACCAGAAAGTTAAAAATATCAGCTACGCCCTGGGTTTTTTCACCAATGTATTAAAAGAATCGTTCCTTTTTGTGCGTCAAAAACAGGTGGGCGTGAAAGTTCTGATCATGCAGATTTATTTTACCGGTGTTGAGGCGCTGAGTATCATCTCCCTGATCGCCCTGGCGCTCGGAGTGGTTATCATAATTCAAGGACTGTCGCTGCTGCCCTCATTCGGTCAGGGCAAGCTGATATATCTTATTATGATCATCATTATCACGCGTGAACTCGGTCCGATGTTGTGCGCCTTTATCATCATCGCCCGTTCGGGCACGGCAATTGCCACCGAGATCGGGAATATGGTGGTGAATCATGAAATCGAGGCCTATATATCCGTGGGTATTAATCCGATCTCGTATCTAGTTGTCCCCCGGTTTTTCGGGGTCTCCATCACCCTGGTGCTGCTTACCTTTTATTTTAACTTTTTCGGGCTTTTCGCCTCTTTTTTAATTTCTCAGCTGATTACCCCGGTGGCGTTTACGGAATATTTCCAGAACCTGTTACAGGCCATGCACTTGAGTGATATCCTGTCATCATTAATTAAAAGTCTTGTATTTGGTATAATTATATCGATTGTGTCGGCTTATAACGGATTTAAGGTCCGGTTTGCCACCACGGAAATCCCGCAGGTGGTAATAAAGGCGGTCGGACAGAGTTTTGTGATTTGTATCATTGCCGATGCCGTTATCGCCTCGATTTTTTATATTATAAAGTAGTGAGGAGTATGGAAAATCTGATTGAGTTAAAGGATGTATCGGTTCTCTCCCAGGATTATCCCATGCTGCTGAATGTATCGGTAAACATTCCGCGCGGCCGGAGTACCATAATTATGGGGCCTTCCGGCTGCGGTAAAAGCACCCTGTTAAAGGTCCTGGCGGGAATCATTATTCCGGACAGCGGTGAGGTTATTCTTGAAGGACAGGATTACCATACCCTGTCTGAAAAACAGATCATGGACTTCAAAAAACGCAACGGTTTTGTGTTTCAGGACTCGGCCCTGTGGGCGAATAAGAATGTTTTCGAAAACCTGTCCCTTCCGCTGCGCTTTCACTTTCCCGCGCTTGATGCCGCCCGGATTGAACAAAAGGTAAAAAAAGCCCTTGAATATATCAATTTAAGTGATTCGGTCTCTCTCAGACCCGCCCAGCTTTCGATCGGGGAACAGAAAATGATTTCGTTTGTCAGGGCGCTGATAAACGATCCTTCGATCATATTTATGGACGAACCCACCCTTGCGGTTGATAATGATATGAAGGCAAAGCTGTTAAGCATGATAAAAAAGTTAAAGTCCGGCAGCAGTACCATCATCGCCGTTATTGCGGATTCCGTTATAACCTCCATGCTGGCCGATAATCTTATCATCTTAAAAAGCGGAATAATTCTGGCTCAAGGACCGTATCAGGAGGTAATCGGCAGCAAAAACAGTGAGATAAAAAACATTATAAAGGAAATCCTGCAAAAATCATCGAGTTATGATCAGGACCTCCTTGATCTGTTGAATGAATAATGTATTGAAAAGAGCCTGTTTTTGCACTACCTTTAGGAATAGATTGACAGATTGGAGGTGATTTGTCTAGACTGAAGCTATGAAATTCAGAATTAAGAACGCGGACAAGATTGTAGGCTTTTTCATTATAATTGCCGTAATAGGGCTGGCCTCAATTATTATTTTTTTAGGAATCAACCAACGCTGGTTTGCCAGAAACTATCATTATTACAGCATTTTCCACAGCGCGGCGGGTTTGAATCGTGGTATGGAAATCACCTTTAAGGGATTTGCCATCGGTAAGGTGGATACCGTGGAATTGAACGAGGATAACGAAGTAGTACTCAAATTCTATATCTATTCCGAGCACCACGACAAAGTCAATTTCAATTCGGTGTTGGAACTGGCGGTAAGTCCGCTGTCAAGTTCCTTACAATTATATCCGGGAAAATACGGTAGTGCACCCCTCCCCGAAGGAGAACTGGTTCCTTCACTTGATACGGATGAAGGCAAGCGACGGGTAAAACAGGAGTTGGTGGTAATGCCGGAAAAAAGTGAGGATTCGCTTTCTTCCATTTTGACGAGTGTGGACGAGATTGTTTCAAATATTGATAAGGTATTAAACGACCACGTCGACGAGATTGATCAGGCGGTCAGTTCCTTCAGCCAGTTCCTCATTGCCCTGAATGACGCGGCCAAGGGAAAAGGAAGCGGTCCGTTGAATACCATGTTTGTCAGTACCGCCGGTACCCTGCATAACATCAATCGGATAACGGGTGATCCGCATGGAATGCTTTCCCGGCTTTTGGACCCGGATGTAAACGCATCCATTCAACGCATTGTGGAAAACCTGGAAGAGTTCAGCCGTTATGTCCGCGGTACCGCTCCCCAAATCACCGGTATTCTGGAGAAGGGGCAGGACGCGCTTAAGGAAGGCAAAGCAGTACTTGAGGCTATCAAAAACAATCCCCTCTTAAAAGGCGGGGTAACCAAGGAACGTGAACAGCCGTCTACCATAAAGAGTTTCAGGGATGAGGCTTTTTAATGCTTCGCAAAATATTGTTCCTGTTTGTATGCGTATTTTTCCTGCCTACCTGTTCAACTGCGCCCAAACAACAGGAAACCATCACCGCAAAAAAAAACCAGGCCGTAGAATACACATCATACGGTAACGATTATTTTAACCAGGGGATCTACGATAAGGCACTCCAGTTTTTTAATCTGGCGCTCTGGCATAACATGGCCGTTGACAACGAACAGGGTATGGTACGTTCCTACAATTCAATCGGTAATGTATACCTGGCCATGAACGAATATGAGTTGGCTAATAGATATTTCATAAAGGCGTATGAGCTGGCCAAAAAAATGAATGATGCCGTCCTCCTTTGTTTGACGGTGAACAGCAGGGGGGAAACCTATTTAAAACAGCGGGATTTTGAGAAATCAAAGGAGCTTTTCCTGGAAGCCTTAAAATATGAGAAGCGGGGAGTACCGAAAGAAAATCTGGCCGTTGTCTATCATAACATCGGATCGGTATATAAAAAAATCGGCAAAAAGAAGGCCGCAATAAAATACATCAAAAAGGCTCTCGATATTAATCTTAGATTGAAGCGTTATGAAGAGGTGGCGTCGAACTATTATATGTTGGCATCGATTTACTCGGAACAGGAACATTATAAACAGGCGGTCCAGTACGCCGGACTCGCCCTTGATTATGATAAAAAAGTGGAAAACTCACTCGGCATAGCCAAGGATTTTCTGGCGCTGGGTCTGATCAGTCGGAAAAGCGGTGATAATCCCTCGGCCTATGAATATTTCCAAAAATCCTATAATGTCTACTGGGCCCTGGTAAACATATACCAGAATATGTCGATCCTTGCCGATCTGGAGACAATTATACATCACCTCATCCAGACCGCACAGGAGCTTGGCTTTTCCAAGGATGTTATCGCCTGGAAAATGAAGAAAACCGAATTGGATGATATAAAACGAAAGGTGAGAAAAAGCGTACAACAATGAAAAAATCAAAGGACTCATTAGACAATAAACACAGGGGTATTCCCCTTCTCATTTCCGGGATTCTTTTCGGGTATATGAAATCATTTTTCAACCTTATCCGTTTTGGATTGGTACTTATTCTGCTTGGCGGCGTCAGTATGGGGGTTATTTTTCCGTTATGGTTCGTTTCAACCAATTTTAAAGGTGTATTTACCTTTGTCAGCCTGTGCGTCCTGATTTTTTTATTATGTGCTTTTGTCATATTCAAAATATACAAGATAATCAAACAGCACGGAATAATGGAACTGTTGTTTAAAATCGGTAAAATTATGCTTGTTTTTGTCTGCCTGGCATTAATTGGAATGATAATTGTTTTATACTCCCTTTATTTTGCTCCGGAAAAAATACCCGTCGGCTTTTTCTTGAGTGAATCACTCTTTATTTCAGTCCTCATTATTTCGATATTATATATATATATGTTGTCAAAACTGCGTACACATGAGCTCATCGCACAGGGGATATATCGTATTGTGATGACCATCACACTTTTAAGTCTCAGCTATTTTGTGCTTTTAATGTTGATGCAGAACCGTTTTCTGCATTTTTGCTTTGCATTGGTGCTTTATGTAACCTGTTTCGGCTATCTGCTTTATGGTCAAAAGAATGCTTTCAAGAAACAAAAACATACCTCAGTTGCATAAGGTATTTTCCATTTTCTTTGCCTTTGCATTTATAGCGGCTGCCCCCCTCGGCGCAGAATATCCTCAGATATATGTCCTGACAAACCGCGATGTGATTTTTAAACAGCTGCAGGAAGATATTAAGCGGTATTACGCAGCAAAAAGCAGGGGGAAACACCAGAAAATACCGGTATTAAGCTTTTTTCGCTATCGGTTGAAGGATACGGATGATATTTTTACGCTTTCAGCCAAGTTGAACCTGCCTTATGATACCATTGCTACACTCAATCACATTGCCAATCCCGAAGAACTTACCGAGCATGCATATATATTAATACCCAACATTCCCGGTGTCTTTGTTCCCCAAAAGCCAGTATCAGACCTGGATAATATAATGATCGGTTGGCGTATGCAAAAATACGATACGGCAAAGAAGATTTATCTCTGGAGAACGGGAATACAGGAAGAGTTCCTTTTTTTTGAAGGTGAACGTTTCCATAGTATTGAAAGAGCCTATTTCCTTAAAATACTTTTTCGTTTTCCCCTTGATAAGGTGCGCCTGACCTCACGGTTTGGGGTGCGCTCCGATCCTTTTACCGGACATCCGTCTTTTCATAATGGGATTGATCTGGGAGTACCGGTGGGAACCCCTGTGTATGCCGCGAAGGACGGTACGGTAATAGAAACCGGATACAGTAAGGTTTATGGTAATTATATTGTGCTTGACCATGCGGGAAATTATCAAACCGTGTATGGACATCTGAGCAAAATACTGGTAACCTTACATGAAAAAGTGCAAAGCGGAGTGATAATTGCCAAAAGCGGAATGACAGGCAGATGTACAGGGCCGCATCTTCATTTTGAGATAAGGCGCAAAGGTGCTCCCGCCGATCCGGTGCCGCTTTTACCGACAAGAGAATAGCATGAAAAAAGGTATTTTTTTTCTGACAGTTTTGTTAATCATCCGGACCGGTATACTCATTGCAGAAGAGATTCCCGGTCCGTTGAAAGCGGAAATCGGCCTTAAAACCGATACGGATTACGAAATATCCGAAGCAATCGGTTTTCGGGAGTATGTTTCATTGTACCTTGAGAACAGCAACAAGTTTTTAAACGGCATTCAGATCGAAGTGACCGTTTCGAATGAACTGAAAGAATATGCCGATAACTGTATGCTGGTCATCTATAAACAGGCAAAAAAAATATCAAAGAATAATTCGGTCGTATATCAATGCACGCCACTTTTCAGCACAACCTTACCGTATAAAAACAAGATCTACTTAAAAATTCCGCTTTCCGGCACAAAATCCGAAAATACCGCTGAAAATGATGACTCCTTTTTTCTTACCGATCCGGTGTCGGTTTATGATTTCCCTCTGCTCGTCACCATTGTGGCCCTGGATGCAAGCATAACCTCCCGGATACGCACTCCGAATATCTATCTCGCGGTAAAACCGGTTATCACTGCCATGGGTATTTTGCATTTGTCCGTGCGTACGCCGCAAAACCGGGCGCTTCCCTATGAGGTTGATATTGACGGTCACAAGATATCGAATGCCGCCGACGAGATTGTGCTCGCGGCGGGAATTCATAACATTCGTATCAACTCTGATATGTGTAAAGAAATTAACGGCACCTTCGCAATCCTGTCCGGTAAAACAACCCGTTTGGAATTTGCCTTGGAGCTGCAAACTACATATATTATAATTGATGTACCAAAAGGGACGATTTTCTATCTTGACGGGAGGAAAATATGGTATTCCCGGCAGAGAAAAATCTCCATAAAAGAGGGTGTGCACAGTATTGTGATGAAAATTGATGATATGAGCGTTTCAAAAAAATTCACCGCAGAACGCGGTAAGATATATACAATTTCTTTAATTTTTAATATAATTATTAAGGAAGATTAAACGTTTTTTGAATTGTGTCGATAATAATTGTGTCGGTGCATAATATAGTTCCCCTCCCAGTTTACTATATTTACCGACACTAAAACCAAGGGGCCGGTTACTTGTAACCAGCCCCTTTTTTATCTCTCTTTTTACCTGAAATCGGCATTCACTTTGATCTTGACAAAGCACGGACAGCTTACTATTGTAATTACATGCATAGAACAAGAAAACGAACAATTATCATTAATATATTATTAGGAGTCACCATCGTTGCCGCTATCCTCATGGGAATCGCCCTGGGTGCGGGTATCGCCGATGTCATCAATATACAGCCGGAACTTGGCAGTAAGCAGATGGCTGAGGTATCAAAAATATACGATATAAACAACAATCTCATTACTGAATTGTTTTCTGAAGAGAAGCGTAACTGGGTAAGTTATAATGAAATACCGCAGTGCCTTGTCCAGGCATTAATTACCAAAGAAGATCGGGAGTTTTACGAGCATAACGGATTCAGCATGTGGAATATGGTACGCGCGTTCTGGAACAACCTTACGGGCGGGTATTTTTCAGGGGGAAGTACCCTTACCCAGCAGATTGCCGGATTTTTATATACCAATCGTACCGAAAAAACAATTTTTCGCAAGATCGCGGAATTATGGTTCGCGCTTCAACTTGAGAAGAAACTGTCCAAAGAAGAAATTCTGGAGTTATACCTAAATAAGATGTATTTTGGCCACGGGTGTTATGGCGTAGAGGCCGCGTCTCAGTATTATTTTAATCATTCGGTAAAGCAGATTACTCCGGCCGAAGCCGTAATACTTGTCGATACCCTTTCCAACTGGATGTTAACCTCCCCTTTTAAAGATCCCGAACGGGCACGTAAGATGCAGCGAAATACCCTTAATGATATGGTTGAATTGGGATACTTGACACAACAGGAAGCTGACGATTCGTTTAACCAGTATTGGAAGAATTTCGACATCACCCGCGCCGGTATCAGTGCTTTTTTGGCAAGGGAGGATAAAGCCCCCTATTTCAGTTCGTATGTGCAGCAGGAACTGGAAGAAATCCTTATGGGTGATATGAATATTTATCAGGACGGTCTTGAAATCTATACTACCCTGAACCTTCAGTATCAGGAGGTGGCACAACACCTGATGGAAAAGGCAATTGATGATTTCAATGCCGAGTTTAAGGACGCTTCCCTGTCCAAGCACGAGTATGCGGATGAAACCTACCTGCCTATTGTCGATTTACTCTCGTTGACCGTAAATATGCCCCAACTGCATACCACAAAAAAACGACATATGCAGGATGTCATCAATTATTACGGTGATGACATAGATCCGACGGTCAGCCTGGTAACCTCAATGTTCGGACTCGCCGATGCCAAGGAAGTCTCACAAAAGGCATATAAACGGGAGATGGAGCGTCAAAAACGCAGCAGCGTTCAGGGCGCCTTGGTGAGTCTGGATGTTTCCACCGGGCATATCCTGGCCATGGTGGGGGGAAGAGAGTATTCTCCCGATAGTTCGGTGAATTACGCGACCCAGTCGGCGGTTCAGCCGGGGTCATCGTTTAAGCCGTTGTTTTACTCGGCCGGCATTGAAAGAAAACTTCTTACAGAATCAACAATGCTGAAGAATAAAAAGCAGGTGTTTTTTACGCCGACGGGACCGTATATTCCCAAGAACTACGGTGGAAGTTACGGGGAGGACGTCACGGTACGTCAGGCCCTTGCACATTCACTCAACCTTCCCGCAATTAATGCTTTACAGATCATTCGTTTTGATCCCGCAATCAGTATGGCGAGTTCATTACTGGGATATACCGATCCTGAAGAAATCGATAAGGTTTTTCCCCGGGTGTATCCGCTTGCGCTCGGCATTATCTCAACCTCACCGTTGCGGATGGCACGGGCATTTGCCACCTTCCCAAATCATGGCCGGGCTGTCCAGCCGATTGCGATTCGCTTTGTAAAAGACCGCAAAGGAAAGATAATCTTTGAACCGGAAAAAGAGGCATTGGCGCGTCAGCAAAAAGAGGGTGACGCCTTACAACTCATGAGTCCGCAGACCGCCTATATAATGACGGATATCTTAAAGACTTCGGTTACCGGCGGAACAATAAGCCTTGCCAGAAGAGAATATCTTATGCATTCAAAACATGTGTTTGCGGGCAAGACCGGTACCACTCAAAACTGGCATGATGCCTGGACAATCGGGTTTTCACCGCAGATAACCACCGCGGTCTGGTTCGGGTTTGATAAGGGCGGCCACTCACTGGGGACCTTAAACACCGGTGCAACGGTTGCCGCACCGGTGTGGGCGCAATTTATGGCGGAAGTTCATAAAAACCTCCCCGTAAAACATTTTGTAAGACCGGGCGGACTGATCGATGTTACCGTATGTGAAGCCTCGGGGAAACTTCCCTCAAAGTATTGTCCGCCGGAGGAGCTCCGTAAAGATGTATTTATGATCGGCACGGAACCGACGACCATCTGTGACGTGCATAAATTCCGCATGGACAGGACACAAGGTACCCTGATCAAACTACAGTCCGATTTTGACCTGCACGAGCAGCTGACACCGGATGATATGCTTGATGAACTTAAGCCGGAGGGTTATCAGGATGAAAATCCACCATCCATGAATAATCCGGCTGCGGATAATTCAGACCGGAATCAGGGGAAAGAAAAACCGGATAAACCAAAACCGGATAAACCGCCGACGCATGACGATGCCGTAAAACCGGATGATGAGGGTGGTTATCTGTTACAGGATGAGTAATATTGCATTATGAGAATAGAAACAAATAAAGTAATCATAAAAAAAAGAGTCAGGGGTGAGTTACGCGAAATACCGGTGCTTATGGAAAGCATGCGCAGCTACGGTCAACTGACCCCTATCATCATAAACAGGAATAATGAGCTCATTGCGGGGAACAGAAGGCTTGAGGCGGCAAAACGCCTGGGTTGGAACTCTATTGACGCCATCGTAATAGATAAAGATGATGATATTGAAATGCTTGAGCTCGAGCTTGAAGAGAATATTCAGAGAAACGACCTGACCGGTGATGAAATATCGATGGGATTTTCACGGTTGGAAAAATTAAGAAACCCTGGATTTTTTCGCCGGATAATCAATTTTTTCAAACGACTTTTCAGACGGATATTCGGGGGGAAACAATAACACCAAGGGGTTTTATGAAAAAGACGGTTTGCATGCTGTATGGCGGAAAATCCGGCGAACACGAGGTCTCAAAACAATCCGCGGCTTCTATTTTAAAGTATATCAATAAAGATAAATATAGAATTATCCCTATCGGCATCAAAAAGGACGGCACCTGGCATGTCCAGGAAGAGCCGCTCATCGAAAATGATCCGCAACGAGGGGATTGCCTTGCCATAACAAAGAATAATAATCCTGTGACGCTTATTCCAGAAGCGGGTATACTGTATCTCGGACAAAACCTGGGAATCGATATTATCATCCCCGTATTGCATGGAACCTTTGGAGAAGACGGCACCATGCAGGGTTTTTTTGAAATCCTCAATATCCCCTATGTCGGCGCCGGTGTTCTGGGCAGTGCTCTTGCCATGGACAAGGAAAAGGTAAAGGTACAGTGGCGGGCGGAAGGATTGCCCGTATTGGATTATCTTATTGTACGAAAGCATGAGTACCCGGTATTAAAGCAAAATCCGCAGGATCTGATCAACAGGCTGCGGGAAAATAAGCTTACCTACCCCCTGTTTATTAAACCCGCCGCAATGGGTTCATCGGTGGGGGTAGAAAAAGTGGATAAAGAAACCGATCTGTTTTCTTCACTTGAAAAGGCGTTTGTTTATGACCGAAAAGTGCTTATTGAGCAGGGAATTACGGCCAGAGAAATCGAGTGCGCGGTTTTGGGCAACGATAGTCCCGAAGCCTTCGCTCCCGGAGAGGTAATCCCACACCATTCTTTTTATAGTTATAAAGCAAAATATCTTGATCCGGACGGTGCGAGCGTACAAATACCGGCGGCGCTGCCGGAACATATCCGGGAAAAAGTGGAAAAGTATGCCGTTCATGCCTACACCTCGGCGGAGGTAACCGGAATGGCCAGGGTTGATCTGTTTTATGAAGAGAAATCCGGTAACCTCTACTTGAATGAAATAAACACCATTCCGGGATTCACCAATATCAGCATGTTCCCGAATTTATGTGCGCATGGCGGTCTTGCATATACGGAGTTGATCGATAACCTGATTGAATTGGGATTTGAACGCAGCACGCAGAAGCAGGACCTTGTTTATTCACTCAACGAATAAAAAAAGATTAAAAACGAAGTTTCAGGGTAATAATCGTCAAATCACTGCTGCGCAGTTGATTTACGATTGAGTCAAAGCGGACATTTACCTTCTCGCAGGCTTCACTGAGATAAGAAAGATAGTACAAACCCAGTTCGGAATTAACCTGCTGCTCGGGGATGCCCTTATAAAAGTCGGTAAGACTTTTTTCCTTTAAATCAATTATTTTTTTTGTATCAACACTCTGTTTTAATTCGCGGTACTCCGATTCACGGTTGAAAATGGTTAATTGCAGCCGGTTCATGGTACCGATGGAACCGCTTTTTCCCCCGATCTGCCATGAAATATAAATACTCTCGTTAAGCCGTTCGATTTCATGCAGAATCCGGTTGCGTAGGTCAATATTGTGGAGGACTTCCTTGCTGTCTATGGTTCCCTTGTAATTTTTCTTGATATAACCCTGAAGGTTTGAGTTTTCCGCATTAATCGCCAGTTCCATGATCATCAGTGACAGATATTCGGCAATTTTGGATTTTTCAAGGTATTCTTTTAATAATTCACGTATCTGTGAAATCAACACAAAATATTCTTGCGAGCTTTTGAATTTGGTGAGGATAAACCAGGTAAACGGCCTGAGATTATTGATATATTTGTCAACAATATAGAATTTTACGGTCTTTTCTTCCGGCAGCAGGTTATCATCAAGTTTGATGCTTTCATTTATCGTTGATAATATATCCTGCTTAACCTGATTGATGATGCCGGGATCTTTTGTAATGATGCTTTCCAGATAATTATCATTTATTTTTGTTCTTTCATCAATTATGTAATTTGGTTTGATGCGGTTCCATTTTTTTATCAGTTCTGAGTTGATCACCCTCTTAAACACGGCATCATCCAACTGTTTATACAGGATACCGAAGACCACAAGCTTGGATAAATCCATTATTTCGTGGCGTTTGGAAACAAACTCACTTCGGGATATTTCCAGCTTGGAAATATAGTTGACCAGAATCATTCGTTGGATGGATTGCGGAGAAAAAATATCCAAGGAAATTCCATACTCTTCCATATTGTCGGCCATCTTGAAGCGAGTGAGTTTTTTGTTGTGCTTAATGAAAAAATTTATCCCTTCACTGGTAAGGATTATTTTCAGCGGGAGATTCAGGAAAGACTTCTTTTCTTGTAATGCCATATTATTCAACCAAACTTTTCTTCTGTATCGTTAATTCCATATTAGCGTAATTATCTACTAAATATCAATAGTTATTCACCCTTAACTTACCAATGATCAAAGGCGAACACCCGTTTGAATGATTTTCTTGGTGTCGGTTCCGGTTCTGTGCCTATATGTCCGATTAATAACAGCAGGACCGCCCGCATGGCAAAAGGAACCGTTAAAATCTCCTTGACCTCCTGTTCGTCAAAAGTTGAAATACAACAGGTACCGAGGCCTTCATGGATCGCTTGAATCATCATAAAGGAAAGCGCAAAGGTAAGATCAATCGGATATGAAAGCTGCCCGTTCGGCATACGGTAATCGATATTGGTAGTACAGGCAGTAATAATGATCGGGGCGGTCCCCACATGCTCCTGACCGAATGAGGCCTCCTGAATTCGTTTACGTACCTCTTTTTTCTGGACTACGATAAATCTCCATTCCTGCCTGTTTTTCGCGGATGGGGCCCGCAGTCCGGCTTCCATAATTCTTGTCAGGACATCCTTTTCTATAGGTTGCTCCTGGAAATGCCGGATGCTTTTCCGTCTTACCAGTTCCGGAAGTATATCCATTTGTATACCTCTCTTTTTTAGTATTTAAAGCTTCTTGACGAGCTTCGCTACTTTACCTATTCTATTATCCATGAATCGTCGAATACTGTTTCTGTTTCTCTTATTTTTAATATCGGTAACCTCTGGTTTTTCTCAAACTTCGTTTTTTGAACTTAGAAACGATATTATAAAAGATTTAAGAATATTGCAATCAATTTATCCCAGAAATGAGGGATCGGCCCAGGAAAAGAAGGTTTTTGAGTTGATAACACAACGCTTGGGAGAGCTGCGGATTCATTATGATATGCATAACTTCCGGCGCTCTGAACGTAATCATTCTTTTTCACAATATATTGAGGCAACATTACCGGGTGAGAAAAAAGATACCATAATTATATGTGTTCCGGTAAATAATCGTCCGCAGGCGGAACGAGAAATGGCAGGATCCATAAATATTGCCCTGGGATTGGCATTCCTGAAATATGCTCATTCCATCCCCCTTCCGGTTACCGTGAAGGTATTGTTTTTGGGGGCTGAGTACGGCAACGAAGATTATTATCCAATGGGGTCCCGCCTGTTTCTAAACAGTTTTTTCCCGGAATATAATGCACTGGTACTCTATCTTAATTTTGAGAAAGTACCGAAAAAGGTTGTGATAAAAAGCGGGGCCAACGGTATTGTTGCGCCGTATTGGCTTATCAATAAATGTGCCGAGGTATTTCGTACATCGGGTGTTCAGTTTACGATAAAGGGAAGTCAGAACCAGGCTTTCCGCACCGGTTTAAGCGATGAGAAAACCATTATCTCACCCTATCTTACGGCAGGGTATCCCGCCTTGAGTTTTACGGGTGAGTATGCGAAAATGACGGAAAACGAGGTTTCCGAGTGGATTTTATCATTTGTGTTGTCTTTACAGGATTTCCTCCCTTCCGTAAAACAAGGCATACCGGGTCTGCAGGAATGGGATTATCATTATTTATTTTTTCAGGTTTTTAATTTTTATTTTATTTTAAGCGAAAAAATATTAATCATCATTATTATCGCCGTCATCTCCATAATGATTCTCTATGCATTTTTCAGAACAAAAAAGCTGAAAAAATATCTTATTACCCTGAAAAATAATGTCTGGAGCATCCCCGTTTTTTTTGGATTAGTATTTATAATTTTAATTATTTCAACATTTTGCCTGGATATTCTTCTTGTCGTACGTTCATTCCCCGACTTATGGATGTCTATTCCGGCGGTATTTTTTGTCACAAAAATAATACTATGCCTGTTATTCAGTACATTTGGATATATGGTGCTGAAAAAATATAAATTTTCAAAAAACGGCAGTTTCTATACCATCGCCGCCCTCTTGTTTTTGATAGTAACCGTTTTTATAGTTGCCTTAATTAATATTTCATTCACCTATTATTTTTTATGGGCGTTATTCTTCATTTTTTTATTCAGCATTACCAGGAAGAAATATTTAAAGATAATGTTTTTGCTGGTATCACAGTTCTGGATAATCATAGCGGTTATCGATTTTTTAACACTACCGGAGTTACAGATCTGTAAAGCACTTATATTCTCTCCCGTTATAGGGAACCTGTTTTTTACGATAATAATTATACCCTTCATCCTTTTGCTTATCCGCATACGATTTTTATTTCGCTATTCCGGAACAAAAAGACGTCCCGGAATGTCCATCATTTTGGGTTCAAACCTGCTGTTTGTTATCTGTATTCTAACCGGGTATATTCTTTTATATGATCCCTTCAATACAAACAATCCACAGGTTATCACGGCGGAACGGCTGATAGATCCCCTCCACAAAAAGAACAGTTTATTAATTTCAAGCAGGGCACCGTTAGGGAAACTGCAGTTGTTGTATAATAAGCGGAAGTATATAATCGATACCTCTGCCAGGCAGGAAAAAATAACATTTAACGATTATCCGGAGTATTTTTCCTCTGCATTACAAAGCGTGGGGTTCCTGAACCGAAAAAATGTTACCCTTTCGCTTGAATCCAAGGGGAATCCGCTTCGTATATCGGTACGCGTTGGTTCAGGTGATCAGTTTGTTCTTTATGACTCAAATTTTCCGTATTACCGGGCACAGAGCGGAAAAGAATATACCGTCTCAATAGGGAAAAACCCGCCTAATCCATTAAAACTGGAGTTGACCTTACCAAAGAACCGGCAGTTTACCGTCAATGTTACCATAGAATATGATAAGCCGCCTGTTTCATTATCCCTGCAGGGCAATTCCGTTATTCTTAAGCCGTATATGACACTTAACAAAAGTATAGATATAAATACATAATTATGCTACATTAAAAAAGCAATGGAACAGCCGAGGATTTTTTTTCACGCGGATATCGATGCGTTTTTTGCAGCTGTTGAACAGGCTGATAATCCACCGTTAAAGGGAAAACCGGTTATTATCGGGGCATTACCGGGTAACCGGGGGGTGGTGTCCGCATGCTCCTATGAAGCGCGGGCATTCGGCATTAAATCCGCGATGCCCATCTCACAGGCTTTTAGAAAATGTCCGCAGGGAGTATATCTGCCCGTACGAATGGAGCGTTATGCCGCGGTCTCAAAGATTGTAATGAATATTTTGCAGGATTTTACTCCCTGTTTACAACAGATATCCATCGATGAGGCATTTATGGATATGTCGGGAACTGAAAAACTCCTGGGCGTTCCGGAGCGTGTTGCCGAAAAGATGAAGGCACTTGTAAAAAAACAAACCGGGCTTACTATCTCTATCGGAATTGCCTCCAACAAATATCTGGCCAAAATTGCGTCTGATTTCAAAAAACCTGATGGGTTGTGCAGAATTGCACCGGGGGATGAAAAGTATTTTATGCGGGAACTTCCGTTAAAATCTCTCTGGGGTCTGGGGAAAAAAAATCTTTCACGCCTGCTTGATTATAATATCACTTCGGTTGCAATGCTTCAGTCTTTTTCTCTGCATATGCTTTCCGGAATGTGCGGGAAGTCAATGGGACGGTTTTTATATACCGCCTGTCGGGGAACTGATCCCGGTATTTTCCAGGAACAAACCAAAAGCCGTTCGATCAGCAGTGAGGTAACATTTGATGTTGATCGTAAGGATGCAGAGGGTCTGCAACGAACACTCCTTGATCTTTCCCAGGAAGTCATGTTCAGACTTATTCATAATAACTATAGGGCAAAAACGGTAGCCTTAAAGATACGGTTTGCGGATTTTGTTACCGCGGCCACCCAGACAACATTAAAACACTGTATAAACTCATCAGAGGAATTATACCGGGTTGCCCGCGGTTTGTTCTTAAAAAAGTGGAATGAGAAACAACCGGTCAGGCTGCTGGGAATAAGTGCATCAAACCTGGAAAAGGGAGATTCATTACAACAGCCCGGATTGTTCGAATACGAGGAAGATAAGAAAAATAAAGTGGAACAGGCCGTTTATAATATCAAAAAGAAAATGGGAAAAGTAGCATTAACCAGGGCGAATCTTCTTGAAAATAAAAAGAAGAACAAGCGTTAATCACTTTTTATCTTTTTTGATATGCAGATCAAGCTGCGGAAAAGGAATAGTGATATTTTGTTCCTTAAAGCTTTTCCAAATTTGAAGATTGGTCCATGAGGTTGCCTCAATTTTATCTATGGCATTGCTTATCCATGTCCAAAGTTCTATTTGAATACCGGAGTCCTGGAATTCCCTGATATATACCCTGACGGGTTTTGACGGCAGTCTGAAAGGATTATCCCCGGCCACTGCAAAAAGAATTTCCCGCGCACGTTCCAAATCAGTTGCATAGGAGACCTGTATCCGGTTGATAATGACGATTTCAGGAAATTTATAGGAGTAGTTGTGAATATGTTGATCAACAAGATTGGAATTGGGGACGATCAGTGTCTCATTGGTGAGTGTATTAATTACCGTTGAACGAAGCCGTATTTTAAGAATATCCCCTTCGATTCCGCCGACAATGACCCGGTCTCCTTCCTGGAGCGGACGCTCAACGATAATAACTATGCCGGCAAAAAAATTGGCCACTAAATTCTGCAGCCCGAACCCAATCCCGATTCCCAATACCCCGATTAATACGGCAAGCGCGGAAAGATCAATCCCGATAAAGGAGAGGCCTATTAAAACACTGAAAACAAAAACCAGATATCGTGAAAGCCGGGAAACCCCGAATTTGGCCGATTTATCGATTGCGAGTTTTTTTAATAATTTGGTGTCCATCAGGTTTTTAAGGTATTTGGAAATGATATGCGCAACATAGAAAATGGGAATAAGAAGAATCAGGGTAATGATTGATATTTGAGTAGAACCGGACACAAAAAACGGTTTTTGAAATATCTCCAGGACATCATATACATACTGGGGTACCTGGAAGTTAAAGTATATTCCGATAATGAAGAATGCAGACAACAATGTTATTATTCTAAGAATTATTTTAAGCGTGCGGTTGATTTTTGCAACTGTTTTCTCGCGCAGCCGCAGGCGTTTTATGATTATTTTTATGCTGAATAAGCGGATGAGTCGGATTAAAAGCAGAACGCCCAGTAATGGAAGAACGATTTTTAAAAACATATCCACCGGTACTATTTTTATCTTCCCGATAGAGAATGAGAATCCTGCTATTTCAGAAATCAATTCGCCCATTATCCTGATTTTCGGCAGAAAAAGGGCGGGGATTGATTATAACAAGACTTTTTGATTAATTATTCATGTAACAGCGGGCACCACTCAGGAATAACGGAAGGATTATCGAGTTTGGCGCCGTAGAGTGTGGGATGATAACAATAGGTATGAGAGATTTTCATGAAAAATCTGCATTCTCTACATGACGAAAAATTTAGCTCAGCCATTATCGCTCCTTGTTGGGTATGTTTATATTCCCTGCATTTATAAAAGTAGAAAATTCTGGGCGATTTTGCAAGTATTTTTAAAAGTCATAATATTTTATGTTTTTCACTTGACCAAAGCCGGGTATGTGGGTAATTTTTTTAAAAAAAGGAGCAGTAAATGAATGAGGAACTTCTTACACTTATAAAGAAAAACGATAAGAAAATCGTATTATTGGTAATGGATGGTCTCGGCGGCCTGCCCATGCAACCGGGCGGAAAAACCGAGTTGGAGACCGCTAATACCCCTCATATGGATAAAATAGCCGCAGAATCCGAGTGCGGACTGCATATTCCCATCGATTACGGAGTCACTCCGGGCTCGGCACCGGGGCACCTTGCCCTCTTTGGGTATGATCCCCTTGATTATCCCATCGGCAGGGGCGTGGTGGCTGCCACCGGAATCGGTTTTCCAATGAAGCCTAAAGATGTTGCCGCCAGATTGAACTTTGCCTCCAGAGATGAAGAGGGAAACATTACGGATCGCAGGGCCGGAAGAATAGCAACCGAACTATGTGCCGAACTCTGCGAGCATGTGAGTAAAAATGTATCCATTCCCGGTATAGAGGTTTTTATTAAACCGGTAAAGGATTACCGGGGAGTGGTTATTTTTCGGGGCGAGGGATTATCCGACCATGTAAAAGATACCGATCCGCAGGCTACAGGGGTAAAACCGCTGGAACCCGAAGCGACCTCTCCCCAGGGTAAGAAAACAGCGGAGGTGTCCGCGGAGTTCATAAAACAGGCGTTCCAGGCGTTAAAGGGCAAGCATCCGGCAAATGCGATTCTTATGCGTGGTTTTGCCGAGCTGCCGCATATCCCCTCCATGAGCAGTCTGTTTAAGTTCGATCCCCTTTCCCTGGCCGTCTATCCCGATTATAAAGGAGTCAGCAGACTGGTGGGAATGAGCGTAATTGAAGATTTAAAGGATTTAGGTCAGCAGATGAAGGTCCTTAAGGAAAACTGGGATAACCATGACTTTTTCTTTGTCCATCATAAATATACCGATTCAAAAGGTGAAGACGGCAACTTCGATGCCAAGGTTGCGGAGATAGAAAAGGTCGACGCAGTCATTCCGGAAATTCTTTCGCTTAACCCCGATGTGCTGATAATAACCGGAGACCATTCTACCCCGGCCAAAATGAAATCACATTCATCTCATCCGATTCCATTTTTAATTCATGCGGACAATGTACGCGCGGGCCGGGCACATCAGTTCGGTGAGGGTGCCTGCGCACAAGGTGCCTGGGGTGGTATAGTAAAAACACGACATCTGATCTGGTTGGCCATGGGGTATGCGGACAAGATCAAAAAGTTTGGTGCCTAAGCAAAGGTGAACATTGATTAAAGCGTGATTTGGTATGCAACAAAAAGTATTATTCATCTTTAGTGATGAAACTTCCTTTGTAACCCATCGCATGAAGTTGCTTGGTGATATCTTGTGCCTGTTTGTAGGTATAGGTATTTTTTACGACCACACGGAAGTATGTTGTATCTTTGATACGCTTTTCCATAATGTGCGATTGTATTCCCCTTTCGGCTAATTCGCCTATACGCAAATCAGCATTTTTTAAGACACGAAAACTCCCTACACAGACAATATATGGCAGTATGTCCTGTTTCTGTTCCTGCGCTTCAGGTTGTTTATTGTTTTTTGCTGCGGTTATCGTGTTGTTTCCCAGGAACCGGTATGGTAACGGGTAAAAATCTATGGCGGCTGTTGAAGTATCTGCCGGATGTAACAGCCGTTTCGCCAATTCATATTCCGGACTGGTACTGTAATCGGTTTTCAGCGTTTCAAATACGGACCGGGCTGAGGTTTTATCTCCTTTACCGAGGTATAATTCGATAAGCTCAAGCAGGCATTTTGGAATTATCGGCGATCCCCGGAATTTGGTTTCCATCTTCAACAACAACCCGATGGCCTTATCCTTTTGCTGTGAGATGATATATATTTTTGTCATTAAAAACGCCGTATCGGCATAGACCTCGTTATCCGTCAGTACGGGTTTTACCGTATAAAGCCAGTCCTGGGCCCGCCCGTATAAACCTTGCGCCAACAGCAGCTTGGCGGGATTAAGCAGGACCGGATTGTTCTTCCACATACTAAGGTCGGCAAATGCAAGCTTGTAATAATCAAAGGCCTGGTCAAGATCCCCCAACAACTCATATAAGAGCGCAATTCGCTGTTCAAGCCGGTGTTTGCTTGCCCGGTCCTTGATGACCGAAAGGTATTGCTCATATACGGAAAGAATGGTAAAGGGATTTTCTTCAATTTCACCAAAGTGCAGTAACAACTGATAGAAATTGGGATTTCCGGTGTTTGCTTTGAACCACTCTTGATACAGCAGGGATGCCTGGGCCAGTTTACCTGCTTTTTCAAGCTCCTGGGCGTCCTTTAAATTGATGACACTCGAATCCGTATAGGCATATACGGCAAGCAAGAGAAAAAAAATGACGGCAAAAAAGATTTTATTTCTTTTTATTTTTCTTTCCCTTCTTCGGTTCCATGATCCCTGTTTCCTCAGATTCCGGTTCCTGCTGATCTTTGAGTTTCTGTATTTTTTTATTCTTCTTTCTCATTCCGCTGAAAAGTGAAATCGGAAGTGTTACGAGCGCACCTATCAAAAATGAAATGATGATAATCAGGAACCCCGGCACATTTTCGAAGGTATAGAATCCAAAGGATACGTTTGTCTTATAATCAAGGTTAAGCCCGATAAAAACAACAAACAGAACAAGTATGACCAGTACGGTTAAAAATTTCCACGGCATATGACTGCCTCCTTTCTGATTAACTGCATAGCTTTGCGTAAAAGGTATTCCCATGCACTTCTGAAAGTTTCACCGAACAAAAAGTGCCGATGAGCGCACCATCGCCGGGGAATACCACCATATCATCATGTTCCGTGCGTGCAAGCAGTTCATCGGTATTATTTTTTGAAATCCCTTCTACCAGCACCGGGACCTTTTGCCCAAGTTTTGCCAGTTTACGCTTACGGGAGATATCCGATTGCAGGGCTATGATTTTCTGCAGCCGTTCTATCTTTATTTCATGCGGAACAGAATCCTCAAACCCGTAGGCCTCGGTACCCTCGCGGGGATTATAATAATAAGTAAATGCGTCATTAAATTGAGCGGTCTTCATCAGCTCGCACGTCATCCGGAAATCCTCTGCGGTTTCACCTGGGAACCCTATTAGAATATCGGTAGTAATGGATACATCACTAACAGCATTTTTTATAGATTCGATAAGTTTCAGATACAATTCACGTGTATAACGGCGTTTCATACGTGTTAGAACGGTATTCGAGCCGTGCTGTACGGGCAGGTGTATGTGTCTGCACAACCGGGAATGATTCTGCAGCAGCGTAATAATCCCCGGAGAAAAGTCCTTTGGATGAGAAGTAAGGAAACGAACCCATTGTATATTGTGAATATTATTTACCACTGTACGCAGAATATCGGAGAAAAGAACGGTACTGCCGTTGCCCGTATATTTATATGAGTTTACATTCTGCCCTAAAAGCGTGATTTCCTTTATTCCCTGATTATCCAGGTTGGTAATCTC
>Ga0315542_1000507_pt1 | contig 24480 bp, 30 predicted proteins | sample SalMarSW160120MG_FD_202541 | JGI IMG/M metagenome (GOLD analysis project Ga0315542, IMG submission 202541) | Salt marsh sediment microbial communities from the Plum Island Ecosystem LTER, Massachusetts, United States - Salt Marsh Sediment SW1601-20 ... | reverse complement strand
ATTAGCTCAACCTTACCGCCAGCAGCCTCAACCTTTTCCTTAGCTGTCTTGCTAACCTTCTGTATCCTTACAACAACCGGGTGGGTAATCTCCCCGGTCCCCAACAGCTTAATCCCATCCATCATCTTCTTAATCAGTCCAGCCTGTTTAAAGGCCTCTGCATCAAGAAAAGCATTGGGCTCAAACCGGTTTAACTCGCCCACATTGAGGATATTATACTCTTTTTTAAATATATTGGTAAAACCCCTCTTGGGAAGCCGCCTGTGAAGAGGCATCTGCCCTCCCTCAAAGCCGGGCCGCACCCCCCCGCCAGAACGAGACCTTTGCCCCTTGTGGCCCCTGCAACAGGTCTTTCCATGCCCTGATCCGGGACCTCTTCCAACTCTCTTCCTCTTCTTTCTGGAACCCTCAGCGGGCGAAAGCTCATTGATCTTCATCCCTTTTCCCCATATCTCAACCAACCTTAACGAGGAATGAAACTTTTTGAATCATACCCCTGATAGCTGGTGTATTATTCAACTCAACTGACTTATTCAGTTTGGTCAAACCTAATCCCCTCAAGGTCTGGCGAATTTTCTTATTTTTTCCTATCCCGCTCTTGACAAGAGTCACTCTAATTGTTTCAGTCATTACTAATTCTTCCCTCAAGCGCCGGTTGAACTCCATTCATCTACAGCCGCACCACACCGCCCTTAGCCGCCAGTTTGCCCGGATAAAACCGCTAATTTCCCGCTTCCTCAAGCATCTTACCTCTGCGGTGCATAATTTCCTCCGGGCTCCGCAATGAACGTAGCCCCTTGATCGTTGCTTTCACGATATTATGAGGGTTATGGGAACCGAGACATTTTGTAAGGACATTCTGAACGCCTGCTGCCTCCAAAACCGCACGAACCGCTCCTCCGGCAATCAGACCAGTACCCTGTCCGGCAGGTTTCAACAAAACACGGCCAGCACCCGATTTTCCTATCACCTCATAAGGAATTGAAGTATCATTCAGGCAAACATTGCCCATATCTCTTCTGGCTTTGTCAATCCCTTTCCTAATGGCGTCAGGCACCTGGTTGGCCTTTCCGAGTCCGCTCCCGACCATCCCCTTGCCATCTCCTACAACAACAATAGCACTAAAGCTAAAGCGCCGACCACCCTTTACAACCTTTGCAACCCGGTTGATATGGACTACCTTCTCAATTAGCTGTGCTTCGTCCTCTCCTTGAAACAATGGAAATCTCCCTCTTTAATCATATTACCAATTATGGGTGTCACTTCTCCAATTTCCACAAATTACACTTCTGCATCCTGAACAGGGCGATCGGTTTAGGCATCTGCCAATGAATTCAAGCCCGGTTGTGTCAAAACTCCAGTCCACTTTCGCGCGCCGCATCAGAAAGGGCCTTCACACGACCATGGTACAAAAAACCGTTCCTGTCAAAAGCGACTTTTTTGATCCCCTTTGACAACGCCAATTTCCCAATTGCAGAACCAACTACTGTCGCGCCCTTCTTGTTCCCACTGTCTTTCCCGATCCTCGCATGAAGATCATTTGACAATGAAGATGTTTCTACTAAGGTCCTACCCTCTGAATCGTCTATGATCTGAGCATAAATATGTTGAGTACTTCGAAAAACACATAAACGGGGTTTCTCAGGGTCGCCTTTAACCTTCTTACGCACCCTCTTTTTTCTTTTCAATCTTCTCTCTGTTCTGCTGACAACACCCATCTCCGAACCTCTTAATCGTTATTGGCAACCCTAAATGCTGCCCCTAAACCTGTAACCACCTACATTTTGTCTATTTTATCGCTCCGGCCTTGCCCGCTTTTTTCCGGATTATTTCGTCAGCATACTTGATTCCTTTGCCTTTATAAGGCTCCGGCTCCCGGAGCCCCCGGATTTTAGCGGCAGTCATACCTAAAAGCTCCTTATCAATCCCACTCAAGACAATTCTGTTTTTTTCAATGTTTGCATCAATCCCATCCGGGAGTTGGAAATTTATCGGATGCGAATACCCCAGATTGAAAACAGCCGTCCTCCCCTTCAATTCTGCCCTGTATCCTACACCAACAATCTCAAGCACCTTTTCAAATCCTTTTGTAACACCTATCACCATGTTGTAAACAAGCGCCCCAAAGAGACCGTGAAGAGACCTTGCCTCTCTCGATTCATCAGCGGTATGGACAGAGATCTTGTCCCCATCATCGCTCACAGATATATTGGGATGAACACGGCGTTTCAGTTCACCTTTGGGCCCTTTCACACTAAGAAGATCTCCCTGGATTTTCACCTCGACATCTTTTGGTATTGGAATAGGCCTTTTGCCTATACGTGACATTCAGGACCTCCACCTTTTCTTCCGCCTGAGGCGGGATTTAATCGTCTACCAAACAGCACAGAGGATCTCTCCTCCAACCCCCATTTTTCTCGCCTCATTATCCGTCATCAGGCCCTTTGATGTGGAAAGGATATTGATGCCGTACCCATTTAACACTTTTGGAACTTCATCACTTCCAGAATATACCCGACAACCCGGCTTGCTCACCCTCTTTATCCCTCCAATGATCGCAACGCCATCTTTATCATATTTCAGAAAGACCCTTATAAATCTGTGTTGACCATCGGAAATTATTCTAAAGTTCTTGACATAGCCCTCGGATTTCAAGACCTCAGCCACATTTATCTTCAATTTCGAACTCGGAATATTCACAAGCTCATGTGATGCCCTCTGAGCATTCCTAATCCTTGTCAACATATCGGCTATTGGATCAGTCATAGACATTATATGCTCTGCCCCCTAATTATTAACATCCGGAAATCCTTCATGTACCCAAACAAAGAACTTTTCATTTACCAGCTTGATTTGACCACCCCAGGGAGTTCCCCTTTAGAGGCTAACGTCCTGAAGCAGATGCGGCAGATTCCGAATTTTCTCAAAAAGGCCCTGCTCCGCCCGCAAATTGGACACCTGTTATAATGACGCGCGCTGAATTTCTGTTTCCTCTGGGCCTTAACAATAAGTGACTTCCTTGCCAAAACAACCTCCCTATTTACCTCTAACAACCCTAATTCCTGAAAGGCATCCCTAAATGCTTTAGTAGAAAAAGACCTTCTGCATCGGTTTTGGCCGTTGTCACAATGGAGATATTGAGGCCTTTCATCTTGTCTATCTTATCATAATCTATCTCTGAAAAAACGATAAACTCTTTGATCCCTATGCTACAATTGCCCCGGCCATCAAACCCCTTATACGAAAGGCCCCTGAAATCCCGAACCCGAGGTAAAGCCGCATTGAAGAGTTTATCCAAAAAATCGAACATCTTTTCACGTCGTAGAGTCACCATACAACCTATGGGCATCCCCTCACGGAGTTTGAAACCCGCAATCGATTTTCTGGCCTTAGTCACCACTGCCTTTTGCCCCGCAATCATGGTGAGTTCCTCAACACCAGAATCAAGGATTTTGATATTCTGTATCGCTTCTCCCAAGCCCATATTCAAGGTAACTTTCTCGATATGCGGAACAGCCATGATACTCTCATAGCCAAACTCCTTTATCATAGATGGTATCACTTCCGAATGGTATTTATCCTTCAATCGAGACAACAGTTCTTCCTCCCCAGCCTGTAAACAGTTACTGCCTGTCCATCGGCTCGCCGCATTTCTTACATACACGAACCTTTGAACCATCTTCTAATAAACGCTTTCCGACCCGTGTAGGCTCAGTGCATTTATCACAAACAATCATCACGTTGGAGATGTTTAGCGGAGCCTCCTTTTCAATAATGCCCCCCTGCCCGGTCTGGGGACTTGCCTTGGAGTGTCTTTTAATCATATTGATCTTTTCGATAATTACCCGCCCTCTCTCACTATCGACCTTCAAAACCGTGCCGATCTTGTCCACTTCTCTCCCAACACGAACAATTACCTTGTCATTTTTTTTGATTTTAGGATGCTTTTTCCGCACTTTTATCGCTCCACAGCGCTGATTTATATGTTCCTCACATCTGGAGTGGTAAACTCCCGATTAGAGCACCTCGGGGGCCAGTGAAATAATCTTCATAAATTTTTTCGCCCTCAATTCCCTTGCCACAGGGCCAAAAATCCTGGTCCCAATAGGCTCACCTTGGTCGCTAATCAAGACAGCAGAGTTATCATCAAACCTAATATGAGATCCATCAACCCTGCGGATCTCCTTAGCGGTTCTGACGATCACTGCCCTGACAACTTCTCCCTTTTTGACCTTGGAATTTGGCATTGCCTCTTTAACGGCCACTATAATTATATCTCCCACGCTTGCGTATCTCCTCTTGGATCCACCCAACACCTTTATACAGGAGACTAATTTAGCACCGGAATTATCAGCTACCCTTAATCTCGTTTCAGTTTGTATCATTTCATCAACTCCGGTGAACTATTAAACCGCTTGACTCTTTTCAACAATGTCAGCGACCTGCCACCTCTTTCTTTTACTGGTAGGCCGGCTTTCAATGATCCCCACCTTGTCGCCAATCTGGCAAATATTGCTGGGATCATGCACCATATATTTAGCACGCCTTCTGACATATTTTTTATATATTGCGTGTTTTGTCAGACGTTCGACCAAAACCACGGCCGTCTTGTTCATTCGGTTACTAACAACAGTTCCCACCAGTCTTTTTCGCTGTCCACGTTCTCCCATCACTACCTCGTGTTACTCTATCGCGCCAGAAATCGATAATTCCCTAAGCACGGTTTTCACTCGCGCCAGATTTTTTTTTGTCTTGCGGATTATAGCGGTATTTCCTAACTGTCCCGTGGCTTTCTGAAACCTCAGGTTAAACAGCTCCTGACTCGCCTCTTTCTCTTTCTCTTTTAGCTCTTCTGAGCTGAGTTCTCTCAGTTCCTTGGCCTTCATGAGCTTATGTTCCCCTAACTATGAATTTCGTTGCAAACGGTAGCTTATATCCTGCCAAACGAAATGCCTCTCCTGCCACATCTTTTGGCACTCCCTCCAGTTCATAGAGGATTCTTCCGGGCTTTACTACGGCTACCCAACTATCTGGAGTAGCTTTACCTTTCCCCATTCTGGTCTCTGCAGGTTTCTTGCCGACTGGCTTGTCCGGGAAAACCCGTATCCAGACTTTTCCTCCACGCTTTACATGTCTTGTTACGGCAATCCGGGCCGATTCTATCTGCTGGGCAGTCATAAGACCACATTCCAATGCCTGCAAACCATAATCCCCGAATTCAAGCGTACTACCTCGGAAGGCCTTCCCTTTTGTCCTGCCTCTTTGTCTTTTGCGATACTTGCTCTTCTTTGGACTAAGCATAAAATCATCCTACCGCCTTTTTGTTCTTATTCGGCAATATCTCACCCTTGAATATGGTCACCTTGACGCCGATAACCCCATAAGTCGTAAATGCCTCTGCAAATCCATAATCTATGTCAGCCCTGATGGTGTGGAGTGGTACCCTCCCTTCTCGATACCATTCCCTGCGCGCCATTTCAGCCCCGCCCAATCTGCCGCTACAAGATATCTTTATACCCTGTGCCCCGAATCTCAATGCAGAACTTACACTCTTTTTCATGGCTCGCCTGAACGCAATACGCCGCACTAACTGCATGGCAACATTCTCAGCGACCAACTGGGCATCAACCTCTGCCTTTCTCACCTCTTGAATATCAAGAATGGCATCCCGCTTTATCATTTTTTCTAAGTCAGTCTTAAGCCTTTCAATTTCAACGCCCTTTTTCCCAATTATAATACCGGGCCGAGCGGCATAAATGCGAATCCGGACCTTGTTCGCTGCCCTCTCAATCTCTATCTTTGACACACCGGCCTGGAGAAGCTTTTTTTTCAAGAACTTCCTTATATTGAAGTCCTCCAAAATAAAAGCGCTGTATCCCTTATTAGCAAACCACTTCGAGTCCCAACTCCTGTTGATCCCTAATCTAAAACTAACCGGATGAACTTTTTGTCCCAATATACACCTCCAGCGTAATCAAAAGGTCTTTGCGGCTAATCAACGGAATATACCTATTTCTCGCCCAAAATAAGAGTTAGATGACTGGTCCTCTTCCTTATTTTCGTCGCCCGCCCCTGAGCCCGTGGCCGCCACCTTTTCAAGGTCGGGCCTTCATCAGCGTATACCGTTGCGATGTAAAGCGAGTCCACATCCGTATCAGCATTTTGCTGGGCGTTCGCCACCGCCGAATCAAGTAATTTTTTTACTATCCTTGCGCCTCGTTGAGGCGCGAAAGAAAGCAAACTCAATGCTTCTTCCACCTTCTTCCCCCGGACCTGCCCCATAATTAGACGTATCTTCTGGGGCGAAATCCTAACAAATCTTGCCTTTGCCCTTATTTCCATTTTAGCTCTTCAAAATAATCCTTAATTCCTAAATTACGCCTATTTCAACTTACCTTTCAATTTCGATTTCTTATCACCGGCATGCGCATAGAAAGTCCTGGTGGGAGAAAATTCACCTAATTTATGCCCCACCATATCTTCAGAGACAAAGACGGGCAAAAACTTTTTGCCGTTGTGAACAGCAAATGTCAGGCCGACAAACTCGGGAAGGATTGTGGACCTGCGCGACCATGTTTTGATGATCTGCCTGCTCATGGTACCACTTGCCGTCTCAACTTTCTTTAATAGATGATCATCGACAAACGGACCCTTTTTTAGAGATCTCGGCAAAACCTATCCTCCTCTTGTTGCATCCAATAATTATTGGCAGTTATCAGGTATGTCTATAGATTACTTGGTTCGACGCTTAATAATAAGTCTGTCGCTTCCCTTCCTGACCCTGGTCTTATACCCCTTAGTAGGCACACCCCACGGAGTCACAGGATGTCGTCCGCCCGAGGACTTCCCTTCGCCACCGCCATGGGGATGGTCCACCGGGTTCATTGCAACGCCTCTCACACGGGGCCTTTTGCCCAACCATCTATTTCTACCGGCCTTACCTATGGATATATTTTCGTGGTCCAGGTTACCCACTTGCCCGATAGTCGCCTTGCAGTCCTGAAAAACCATTCGTACTTCACCGGAGGGGAGTTTGACTTGAGCATATTTCCCTTCCTTAGCCATTAGCTGACAGTAACTTCCTGCGCTTCTCGCTAACTGCCCACCATGCCCTACGTTAAGCTCGATATTGTGAATGTGGCTTCCCAAAGGAATATTCCGCAAGGAAAGAGCATTTCCGTCCCTTATTTCCGCTCCCTCCCCCGACATCACCCGATCTCCCACCTGAAGTCTGTTAGGGGCTAAAATATATCGTTTTTCCCCATCCACGTAGTGTAACAGTGCAATATTGGCTGACCGGTTGGGATCATACTCAATAGACGCAACAGAGGCAGGGACCCCGTCTTTATTCCTCTTGAAATCTATCAGGCGGTATGCGCGCTTATGTCCGCTTCCCCTGTGCCGCGCAGTCAAACGCCCGTTTGAATTCCTGCCGCCTGTCTTCCTTAACGGCCTGAGAAGGGCTTTTTCAGGCTTTTTGCGCGTTATTTCCTCAAATTCAGAAGATGTCTGGAATCTCCTTCCAGGCGAGGTTGGCTTGTGAAGTTTAATCCCCATTCTTTGCTCCGCTTATTGACACCAAAACAGTTGCTGATTCCTGCAAATATTTATCACTATTAAAACAATGTGTGTGAGGTTTGAAGCTGTATTCTTCTGTTCTTATGCTGTTGTTCAATCGAAAATCAAAGACCTCACATCCCCTCAAAGAACTCTATGTTTTCACCCGGGGCCAGTTTCACAACCGCCTTTTTCCAATGAGGTCTCCTTCCAACGTTTTTTCCCATACGCCGACGCTTGCCCCGCACATTCATTGTCTTCACATCCAAGACCTTTGTCTTGAGAAGGGTCTCCACAGCCTGCCTGATCTCTATCTTGTTTGCCCCTCTGTGCACCTTAAAAGAAACCTGATTGGCCCCACTCTTCTGCAAATTGGCCTTTTCTGTAATATGTGGCTCTTTGATCACTTGGTAGATATCCACTACGAAACCAACGCCTCCTCTATTTTCTGAACAGCGGGCCGTTCTAAAAAAAGGTGGTCATATCTCAAAATGTCATAAACATTTAGCCCTTGATACCGCATAACCTTCATAAGCGGGACATTCTTAGATGATTTTTCTAAGTTCTCTGATTTATCATTTGTTACAATAAGGGCTTTTTTGACATCAAAACCGCTCATTGTTCCCACAAAGTTTTTTGTTTTGATCTCGGGGAGGCTGAAATCGTCAACAATTATAAGGCGATTACTCTGAACCTTGTCTGTCAAAGCCATTCGCAATGCCGCCTTTCTCACCTTTTTGGGCACCTTCTGTGAATAGTTCCGCGGAGAAGGCCCAAAGGCCACGCCCCCTCCCTTTCTCGTGGGAGATGAACCACTGCCGACTCTGGCCCTGCCAGTCCCCTTCTGTCTCCAGAGCTTACTCCCGGAGCTCTTAACCTTTGAGCGGCTCTTTGTAGCAGCAGTCCCGGACCTACGCTTGGCAAGTTGGCCCATCACAACCTGGTGAAGGACATGCTTCTTTATGAGAACGCCAAAAATCTCGTCTCTCAGTTCCACTTCTGAGACTTTTTCGTTTTGAAGATTATATACATCCGAAACAGTCATATAAACACCCTGAATTAAGGGATTAAGGAATTGCCAATTGAGGAATTAAATGACCTTTGCTAATTTCAATTCCTAAATTCCTAAATTCTTAAATTAAGCTTTAAACACCTGCGTGAGACTTCCAGATTTCGAGGAAGCTATTAGGGGCTCCCGGCACTGCACCTTTGACCAGAATCAAATCCATCTCTGGCCTTACATCAACCACTTTGAGATTCTTGATTGTAACATACTGATATCCCATCCGGCCGGGTAGTTTTTTCCCCTTTTGAACCTTCCCCGGGGTGGCACTGCATCCTATCGAACCCGGGATTCTGTGTGAACGGGAACCATGAGTCTTTTTTCCACCGGAAAATCCCCACCTTTTCATTACACCGCTGAATCCTCTCCCTTTGCTAAGCCCTCGCACATTAACCAACTCGCCAATGTTAAAGATATCGGATTTAATTTCCTGGCCTAATTCAAAGGCGCCCGGGTCATCAACCCTGGTCTCTCTTAACGTGGTAAAGAATCTGGCTCCCGCGTTCTTAAACTGACCTTTCAAAGGCTTGTTAACCCGGTTTTCTTTCTTTGGACCATAACCCATCTTTAGAGCATCATAACCTTCCCGTTCCCGGATCTTTTTTTGTATCACCACGCAAGGGCCAACTTTTAGCACCGTTACCGGAACACTTCCACCGTCTTCGAGGAAGTAACTTGTCATACCCAATTTCTTGCCAAAAAGTTTGTTAACCATAGGGATTAAGCTCCAACTTCACCTTGCACCGCCTTTTACTCCCTCTCACACAAAAACTTCCTACAGCTTGATCTCCACATCTACCCCGGCCGCTAAGTCAAGCTTCATGAGAGCATCAACGGTCTGCTGGGTTGGTTCTAATATGTCCAATAACCGCTTGTGTGTTCTTATCTCAAACTGCTCTCTTGATTTCTTGTTCACATGAGGGGATCTAAGAACGCAATATTTGTTGATGACTGTAGGGAGGGGAATTGGACCGGCCACTCTTGCCCCTGTCTCCTTAGCCGTCTCCACAATCTCCATAGCGGATTGATCCAACAATTTGTGATCATAGGCCTTTAATCTAATTCGGATCTTCTGGTTGGCTATCATGCCGCTCTCCTACTCGATAATCTCACTGATAACACCTGCGCCGACGGTCCTTCCACCCTCACGAATAGCAAACCTCAATTCCTTCTCCATCGCTATCGGGGTGATTAAGGCAACCTCCATCGCAACATTGTCTCCAGGCATCACCATCTCAACTCCCTCTGGTAGAGTAGTCACACCAGTCACATCCGTGGTCCTAAAATAAAACTGGGGACGGTATCCATTGAAAAACGGGGTGTGACGGCCTCCTTCTTCCTTCGTCAAAATATACGCCTCAGCCTTGAATTTCGTATGCGGCGTTATACTCCCAGGCTTCGCAACCACTTGACCACGCTCAACTTCATCGCGCTTCGTCCCCCTTATCAATACACCAATGTTGTCTCCAGCCTGGCCCTGATCCAATATCTTCCTGAACATCTCAACACCAGTGCATACTGTCTTCATCGTATCCCTGATCCCAACTAACTCTACCTCATCTCCTACCTTGACAATCCCACGCTCCACTCGACCCGTAACTACAGTCCCTCGACCGGATATGCTGAATACATCCTCTATCGGCATTAAAAATGGCTTGTCCGTGTCCCTCACAGGCTCCGGCATGTAACTGTCAATCGCATCCATCAATTCAAATATAGGCTTAACATCATCAGAATCAGGGTCATCGCTCTCTAACGCCTTCAAGGCACTCCCTTTGATAATAGGAATGTCGTCCCCGGGAAACTCGTACTTAGATAACAACTCCCTCATCTCAAGCTCAACTAACTCTATAAGCTCTTCATCATCCACCATGTCACACTTGTTCAAAAATACCACGATGCTCGGCACGCCTACCTGACGCGCCAATAATATGTGCTCACGTGTCTGCGGCATCGGACCATCATCCGCACCAACTACCAATATCGCTCCGTCCATCTGAGCAGCACCGGTAATCATGTTCTTTATATAATCAGCGTGACCAGGACAATCTACATGCGCATAATGTCTGTTATCCGTCTCATATTCCACATGAGCAGTCGCTATCGTAATCCCCCTCGCCTTCTCCTCAGGCGCCTTGTCTATCTCATCAAACGGGACATACTCCGCCATCCCCTTCTTTTCCAAATGCTTCGTAATCGCCGCAGTCAATGTCGTCTTACCATGATCAATATGCCCTATCGTCCCCACGTTTATGTGCGGCTTAGTCCTCTCAAATTTCTTCTTGGCCATCTCTTGTCCTCCTGAATAAATCAACCAGCAATAACCAACAGGTAGGCGCCATCAAAGTATCCATCCCCTATCCTGCCTACTCCTTGCTCCTGCAGCCTACTTTAATTTACCAACGATAATGAGCAAAGGCCTTGTTAGCCTCGGCCATCCTGTGGGTATCCTCTTTTTTCTTAATCGCGGCCCCTCTCTCATTGGCGGCATCCATTATTTCACCCGCTAATTTGGCGGCCATTGTTTTTTCACCTCTTGAGTTGGCGAAACTGATAATCCAGCGCATGCTAAGGGCTTGCCTTCTCGATGGCCTCACCTCGGTAGGCACCTGATAGGTAGACCCGCCCACTCGTCTCGATTTCACCTCCACAACAGGTCTGACATTGTCAAGTGCAGTCTGAAAGACAGCCAAAGGATCCTTCCCCGCTTTCTCCTCTACTAAATCAAACGCACCGTAAAGAATCGATTGGGCAGTGCTTTTCTTCCCCTTGTTCATCAAGTTGTTAATGAATTTGGCAACAAGCACACTCTTATATTTCGCATCTGGTGTTATCTTTCTTTTAACAGCCACTCTCTTTCTTGGCATATAAATTCTCCAACGCAGTATGTAAAAACAGAGACCGAGAAAACCAGGGCTTTGATCGCCCCTGTTCTTACATTATGAACCGTGCGACCGCAGACCTTTTGGCCTTTTGGCGCCGTACTTGGAACGACCCTGACGTCGATCATCCACACCAGTCGTATCCATCGTGCCCCTAATGATATGATATCGAACCCCGGGTAAATCTTTCACACGTCCTCCTCTGATTAAGACAACCGAATGCTCTTGGAGGTTGTGACCCATGCCCGGAATGTAAGAAGTTACCTCAATCCCGTTAGTCAATCTTACCCTTGCTACTTTTCGCAATGCGGAGTTCGGTTTCTTAGGTGTAGAAGTATAAACCCTGACACACACCCCTCTCTTCTGAGGAGCGCCCTGTAGGGCACGCGTATTGACTTTCTTTTTTGGTTTGAGGCGACCTTTCCTGACAAGCTGGTTAATAGTCGTCATAGAATCTCCTTAGTTCTGACTAAATCAGCAATGCATGAGTTGTACCAGTTCCTGAAATCACAAAATTTACTTTTATATTCTTCTATTTCCTGATTGTCAAGACAATTTACGACAAATACCAGAATTTATTTTAAGGGTTCACGGGTTCAGATTTATCTTTTTTCCATTGAACTTCCGTGTCCTGAACCTTTCAACCTTTGAGCTCGGAGCCTCCAAATGGTTGCAACTTAATTATTCACGCCAATTTCAACATTTCTGTAGGCCTCTATCCCGGTTCCTGCCGGAATCAGGCGACCCATAATCACATTTTCCTTCAGTCCTTTCAAGAAATCCACCTTCCCCGCTATGCTTGCATCGGACAAGACCTTTGTTGTTTCCTGAAAAGAGGCTGCAGATATAAAACTCTCCGTATTCAGAGATGCCTTGGTAATCCCTAAAAGGAGGGGTCTTGCGCTGGCCGGATTCCCGCCCTTTTCAATGATTTTTTCGTTTTCCTCTTGAAATTTCCATTTCTCAACATTATCCCCTATGAGAAAGTGGGAATCCCCAGGATCTGTCACGCTCACCTGTCGCACCATTTGCCTTACAACGACTTCAATATGTTTGTCGTTTATTTTTACGCCCTGAAGCCGGTAAACCTCCTGCACCTCATTAACCAAGTATTTCGCTAATTCCTTCAGCCCTCTGATCTTAAGGATGTCATGGGGATCGGCAGAACCGTCCATCAGGGCTTCACCTGCTCTCACATAATCCCCCTCTAAAACACTCACGTGCTTTCCCCTCGGCACAAGATAGGTCACTGCATCACCTACATCAGGAGTGACAATCATTTTTCGCTTACCTTTGGCATATTTCCCGAATGAAACCGAGCCATCTATCTCGCTAATTATAGCCGTCTCTTTTGGCTTTCTTACTTCAAATAACTCAACAACCCGCGGCAATCCGCCTGTAATATCCTTTGTCTTGGTAGTCTCTCTCGGGATTTTTCCCAAAACCACACCCGGGCCTATCTGATCTCCCTCGTTTACCATAATAATGGTACCCACGGGCAGATGGTAGCGCGCCTTAGCCTTTTTGCTTCCTGGCAGCCCGGCTGTTTTTCCGCTCTCATCTTTTATTGAAATTCGGGGCCTTACGTCAACATCACGGGACTCAACTATTACACGGCTGATCTTTCCTGTTACCATATCCCGTTTTTCCTGCATTGTACGCCCTTCTTTAATATCACCAAATTTGACAACGCCTCGGACTTCAGTCATTATCGGAATGGTAAAAGGATCCCATTCGGCCACGACCTGGGAAGGCTTGACTTTTTGACCGTCACGCACCTTCAGAGTAGCTCCGTATATGACCGGATATCGCTCCACTTCTCTTTTACCCTTTCCTAAGATGGCAATTTCGCCGTTTCGGTTCATGGTCACGAGATTACCCTCGTTATTCTCCACTGTCTTAAGATCAACAAACCTTATCTTACCCTCATTTCTGGGTTGGATAGTAGTTTGCTCAACACGTCTACTTACTGTACCGCCGATATGAAATGTCCTCATGGTCAGCTGTGTTCCCGGCTCGCCAATCGACTGCGCGGCAATAACCCCGACGGCCTCCCCGAGATTTACTTCATGCCCGTGAGCCAAATCTCTACCATAACATGCCCGGCATACACCTCGTTTCGCCTCGCATGTCAAAACAGACCGTATCCTTACCCGCTCTATTCCGGCGGCTTCTACCTTCTGAACCTCATCTTCACCTATCTCCTCGTTAGCCCTGACCAGCACTTCTTCTGTCATCGGATCATATATATCTTCAAGAGCCAACCTGCCAAGTATCCGCGCACCCACTCTCTGAAGAATCTCGCCCCCTTCCACAAGGGACTCAACCCAAATGCCATCCATGGTACCGCAGTCTTCTTCAGTAATAATCGCCTCCTGCGATACATCCACGAGTCTGCGGGTCAGATAACCGGAGTTGGCTGTCTTGAGAGCGGTGTCAGCCAAACCCTTTCGGGCTCCATGAGTGGATATAAAGTACTGCAAAACAGTCAAGCCTTCCCTAAAATTTGAAGTGATGGGTGTTTCGATAATCTCTCCCGAAGGCTTGGCCATCAGCCCTCGCATCCCAGCCAACTGTCTCATCTGGTCTTTGCTTCCCCTCGCACCCGAATCAGACATCATATAGACCGGATTAAAACCACTAACCTTTGTCTTCTCATTTTTTGGGCCTTCAGCCACTTCCACTGCCATCTCCTTCATCATCTCGGAAGCCACATTTTCTGTGGACTTTGACCAGATATCAACAACCTTGTTGTATTTCTCACCATTTGTAATCAGACCACCTATATATTGATCCTCGACCTTTTTTACCTCTCCTTCGGCCTCATGGATAATCGCTCCCTTTTTCGAGGGAATCACCATATCCTTGATCGATATGGATATACCCGACAGGGTGGCATATTTGTAACCGATATCCTTCAGCCGATCCCCCAAAATAACCGTGGCTTTGATCCCCGCCTTACGATGGGACTCATTAATCAGGAACCTGAGTTCCTTTTTGGACATCACCTTATTTATCAGGTCAAAGGGAACCGTCTCCTCAGGGACAATTTCATAGAGGATTACTCTGCCGGTGGTGGTTGCGTAAAGTTTTCCATCAATCCTCACCTTGATCGTGGCATGCAGATCCAATTCTCCGGCATCATAAGCAACTCTTACCTCCTCGGGACTTGAAAAGACCATTCCTTCTCCCTTCGAAAACGGTCTTTCCCGCGTCATGTAATATATACCCAAAACAATATCCTGACTCGGGACGATAATAGGGTCACCGTTTGCAGGGGATAAGATATTGTTCGTGGACATCATCAAAACCCTGGCTTCAATTTGGGCCTCAAGGGAAAGCGGAATATGGACAGCCATCTGATCGCCGTCAAAATCAGCATTAAAGGCGGTGCACACAAGAGGGTGGAGCTGAATCGCTTTTCCCTCAATCAGGATCGGCTCAAAGGCCTGCATTCCCAACCGATGAAGCGTAGGGGCCCTGTTCAGCAAAATGCAATATTCCTTAACAACTTCATCTAATGCATCCCAGACTTCATGGGTCTCTCTCTCCACCATCTTCTTTGCGCTTTTAATTGTTGTAACGAGCCCCTTTTCATCCAACTTGTTATAAATAAAGGGCTTAAAGAGTTCTAAGGCCATCTTCTTGGGAAGCCCGCATTGATGTAGACGAAGGTCCGGACCGACAACAATAACCGAGCGACCCGAATAATCCACCCGTTTACCAAGCAAATTCTGTCTGAATCTTCCCCGTTTTCCCTTCAACATATCACTCAGAGACTTGAAGGGTCTCTTATTTGCACCTGTTACAACCTTTCCCCTTCGCCCGTTATCAAACAGGACATCAACCGCTTCCTGGAGCATCCTTTTTTCGTTTCTTACTATAATATCAGGAGCATTCAGATCCAGAAGCCTTTTCAGTCTGTTATTCCGGTTTATTACCCGCCTGTAAAGGTCATTCAGATCAGAAGTGGCAAACCGCCCCCCATCAAGGGGAACAAGGGGTCGAAGATCCGGCGGCAAAACGGGAATTACGCTCAGGATTATCCACTCTGGTCGGTTGTTTGAATCCTTGAATGCATCAATGATTTTTAGACGCTTCGTCAATTTCTTTCTTTTGGCTTCTGACTTCGTCGTTGACAGCTCGACTCTCAGACCTCCCGAAAGCTCGTCTAAGTTCAATTCCTTGAGCATAATTTGGATCGCTTCGGCCCCGATACCCGCCTCAAACCTGTCACCATAGTCCTCCCTCTTCTGCTGCAACTGCTCATCGGTTAACACAGCGCCTTTAGTAAGGGGAGTATCCTTTGGATCGATAACGACATGAGCTTCAAAATAAAGGACCCTTTCAAGGTCCTTTAGAGTCATATCTAAAAGGTTGCCAACTTTGGACGGCAGGGCCTTCAAAAACCAGATGTGGGCCACAGGGGCCGCCAGGGTTATATGACCCATACGATCTCGGCGGACTTTGCTTTGGATCACCTCGACACCGCATTTTTCACACACAATACCTCTGTGCTTCATCCTTTTGTACTTGCCGCAATTACATTCAAAATCCCTGATCGGTCCGAATATTTTTGAGCAAAAGAGGCCATCCCGTTCTGGTTTAAAGGTCCTGTAATTGATGGTCTCAGGTTTTTTGACTTCCCCGAAGGACCATTCTAAGATCTTGGCTGGCGAGGCTAACGAAATTTTGACGGCATTAAAGCTCGATGGATCTTTCGGCTTTGCAAAAAAGTTGTATAATTCTTCCATAGCCTTCTCCTCTTTGGGTTTGGCTTGATAATCGGCCGTTTTCAATCGTCAATCATCAATTTTACCCCGTGAAATGTTTATCCCGTTCAACTCGTAGACCATTTAATTGGGGCCTTTTCTTTCCTATTTCACTGGGGCGACAATATTCAATTCTTAGATCTGGCTATCCTCAAAAAGCTCAATTTGAAGGCAGAGACCCTGCAGTTCTTTCATTAGCACTTTGAATGACTCCGGAAGCCCGGACTCAAGGGTATTGTTCCCCTTAACGATCCTTTCATACATCCGGGTTCTGCCCGCTACATCATCCGACTTAACGGTTAAAAACTCCTGGAGAGTATATGCAGCCCCGTACGCCTCCATTGCCCAAACTTCCATTTCGCCCAATCTCTGTCCACCGAACTGGGCCTTTCCCCCCAAAGGTTGCTGGGTTACGAGTGAATATGGACCGATAGAACGCGCATGGAGCTTATCATCTACCAGATGGTGAAGTTTCATCACGTACATCATACCTACCGTGACTTGCTGATCAAAAGGCTCTCCCGTTCGGCCATCATAAAGCGTAGCTTGACCCGTAACAGGCAATCCGGCCTCTTTCAGAAACGCCTTTATCTCTTCCTCATCCGCCCCATCAAAAACAGGGGTTGCCACCGGCAACCCATTTGCCATTGTTCTGGCTTCCTTCAATAACTCCTCATCAGATCTATTCTGAAGCAAGGCCTCATACTCCTTCTTACCGAACACGTTTTTCAGCTTGGACCTCAGTTCCTCAATGCTTTTCAGATTGTCAAGAAGTTCTCCGATCTGTCTGCCTAACTCATAGGATGCCCATCCCAAATGAGTTTCCAAAACCTGCCCTACGTTCATCCTTGATGGCACACCTAACGGATTCAATACAATATCTACCGCGGTTCCATCTGCAAAATATGGCATATCTTCAACCGGAAGAATTCTTGACAGCACGCCCTTATTCCCATGGCGACCGGCCATTTTGTCCCCAACAGATAGCTTTCTTTTTACCGCAACAAAGACCTTAACCAATTTAACAACACCGGGTGCCAATTCATCGCCAAAGGCAAAACTTTCTATTTTTTCTTCGCAGATTTCGGTAATGCGCGTCACTTTGGAGGAGCAATTATCAACAATAGTTTCAACCTTATCAATAACATCCATTGATGCCTTGAGATCAGCCCCCGTCCATGCCTCAATCGGAAGCTGTTCAATATCCTCCGGCTTTATTGTCCTCTTTGCGCGAAGAAGGGTGTCCCCTGTCTTCTTATCACGCAAATCGGTCTTCAGCTTTTTTCCCTCAAGTATCCTTATCAGATTTTCTTTAGCGCTCCTAATAATTACGTCTACTTCGTCTTCGAGGTCTTTCCTGAGAAGGGCAGTCTCTTCTGCTTCAATAGCAAGACTCCGCTCGTCCTTTTCAACACCGCCTCTCGAGAACACCTTGGCATCAATCACAATGCCGCGGACACCGGGAGGAACTTTTAGAGATGTATCCTTAACATCTCCGGCCTTGTCTCCGAATATAGCCCTCAAGAGCTTCTCTTCCGGGGACAGTTGAGTTTCACCTTTTGGGGTTATCTTTCCTACTAAGATATCGCCAGGCTCAATTTCAGCCCCAACCTTTATAATCCCACTTTCATCCAGGTTCTTTAACGCTTCCTCACCCACATTCGGGATGTCCTTGGTGATCTCTTCTTTGCCTAATTTGGTATCCCTCGAGACGACTTCAAATTCTTCAATGTGGATGGAGGTATAGATATCCTCTTTTACCACTCTTTCACTAATGAGAATGGAATCCTCAAAATTATATCCACCCCATGACATAAAGGCGACCATAACATTCCGGCCCAAAGCTAACTCCCCTAATTCAGTGGCAGGTCCATCAGCGATAATTTGTCCCTTCTTTACCACATCCCCCTTCTTCACAATCGGCTTTTGTGTGTAACAACTGTTCTGGTTGGATTTCTTGAATTTCATCAACTTGTATGTTTCTACTTCGGGCTCATCATTATCCACAACTGCGCTTGACCTGATAACGATCCTGCAGGCATCCACGTGTTCCACTACCCCATCTCTTTTGGCAATAACCGAAATCCCTGAATCCCGCGCAACAACGCCTTCCACTCCGGTGCCAACCAAAGGAGCCTTGGCGCAAAGGAGGGGAACACCCTGTCGCTGCATATTTGATCCCATCAAGGCCCTGTTGGCATCATCATGTTCTAAAAAAGGAATCAGAGAGGCTGAAACACTAACAAGCTGATCCGGGGACACATCCATATATTTAACGTCCTGGACAGGTTTTTTGTCTGCCTCACCCTCGATCCGCACCGCTGCCTCATCACGGATGAAACGACCATTACTATCTAATGGTGCATTCGCTTGGGCAATCGGATAATCCTTTTCATCTAAGGCGGACAAGTATTCAATTCTATCTGTCGCTTTGCTATCTTGAACATGCCTGTATGGGGTCTCTATAAATCCAAAGTCATTGACACTCGCATAAGTACTCAAGGAAACAATCAGCCCGATGTTAGGGCCTTCTGGTGTCTCAATTGGACAAATCCTGCCATAATGGGTAGGATGAACATCCCGGACTTCAAATCCTGCCCTTTCCCGGGTAAGGCCGCCAGGACCTAAGGCGCTCAGTCTCCGTTTATGAGTGACTTCGGACAACGGGTTGGTCTGATCCATAAATTGAGAAAGCTGGCTTGTCCCGAAAAACTCCTTTACCACGGCAGTTGCAGGTTTAGAATTGATCAAATCGTGGGGCATCAACGTCTCAACCTCTTGAAGGCTCATCCTCTCCTTGATCGCCCTTTCCATCCTTACGAGCCCAATCCTGTACTGATTTTCCAGGAGTTCACCCACCGCCCTCACTCGCCTGTTTCCAAGGTTATCGATATCGTCTCCCGCCGACTCAACGCTTTTCAAACGGATCAACTCCTCGACTACGGCAAATATATCCTCTTTTCTCAAAATACGATGATCGAGGGGAACATCTAAATTGAGTCGATAGTTCAACTTAAGTCGCCCGACCTTGGAAAGATCATAGGTATCGAAGTTAAAGAAAAGGTTATTGAAAAAAGACTCTGCTACCTCAGGTGTAGGAGGGCTGCTGGGTCGCATCTTTCGATAGATATCAAGCACCGCTTCGTCCGGAGCATTTATCTTGTCCACAAGGAGAGTCTCCCTGATACTGGGACTTACTGCCTGGCCGCCCAAGACAAGGCACTCAATCTCAGCAATCCCCTTTTCCTTTAAAACTTCAATGGTTTCCAAACTAAGAGTTTGATTGCCCTCAATTATCACCTCGCCCGTCTCGGGATCTATAAGATCCCCCACGATTACGCGACTTTCGATATATTCGTAATCGACAGGGACGCGTACCCGTTTAGGGTCGATGCATGTTATTTCATCAATCCCCTTTTCTTTTATGATTTCAAGCTGTTCATTAGTCAACGCCTGCCCCTTGGCAACAAGGACTTCACCCGTTTCAGGGTCCAGGACGTCATCAGCTATAAACAGTTCTTCTGCATCTTCAAGTTCCACGGTTACACGTCTCGGAAATGGGATACGCGGACGGGCCACGTCGGCAGAATGAAGGGTCTTAAGCAGGCGCTTGGTGAATTTTGTCCCTTGCTTGGCCACGATCTCCCCAGTAGCAGAATCAACAATATCTTTTGAAACATTTTCCTGGACCAAATCCTCTGCCCTGGCCTCCCGCCATCCCCCAACCTCGCCAAGACCTACCATCTCCGTCTTATAGAAATAACACAAGATTTCCTTGGTAGAATACCCGAGGGCTTTCAACAGGATGGTAGCCGGAAATTTTCTTCTTCTGTCAATACGAACATGCAAGAAATCTTTGGGGTCAAACTCAAAATCAAGCCAAGACCCTCTCAGTGGGATAATCCGGGCATAATAAAGAAGCTTTCCGCTGGAATGAGTCTTCCCCTTGTCATGGTCAAAAAACGCCCCCGGAGACCGGTGGAGCTGGCTTACGACAGCCCGTTCGGTCCCGTTTACGATAAAAGTCCCTCGGTCAGTCATCATAGGGAGGGTGCCGAAATAGATTTCCTGCTCTTTAATATCCCTGATGCTTCTTGTGTCATTGGCAGTGTCAGTATCAAATACGACTAATCGTACCGTTAACCTGACAGGAGCTTCATAAGTCATACCTTTATTCAGGCAATCCCCTTCACTATGCTTGACATCCTCAAATTTATATTTGACAAATTCAAGAGAAGAGGTGCGGGCGAAGTCATGAATGGGAAAAACACCTTTAAAGGCCGCTTGAAGTCCCACCTCCTCGCGGTTCTCCGGCGGCACATCTTTCTGCAAAAATCGTTCGTAAGACCTTTTCTGCATGTCAATCAGATTCGGGGTTTCCATGATTTTATCAATCTTCCCGAAACTTCTTCTTATACGTCTTCTGACACCATCAGTTCCTAACATGGCATCTCCTTCTGATTGAATATTGATGATTGACTATTGACGATTGAAGGCCAAGGAAAAAGGGACACAACAATCGACAACAGTCGAACAGAACAACGGCGGTGCATTGCCATAACTTTGCCCGCCATCCGCAGGTGGCCCTATTTGATCTCCACAGAAGCGCCAGCCTCTTCAAGCTGTCCTTTGATATCTTCGGCCTCATCATTGGAGACACCTTCCTTCACAGGACCGGGCACACCATCAACTACCCCTTTTGCCTCTTTGAGACCAAGACCCGTGATTGAACGAACCACCTTGATAACTTGAATCTTCTTGTCACCGATAGCGGTCAATATCACATCAAACTCGGTTTGCTCGGCGACCTCTTCTTGGGCCTGTCCGGCCGGCGCCGCAGCAACGGCCATAGGCGCCGCAGCGCTCACGCCAAATTTATCTTCCAGTTCCTTCACAAATTCTGATAGCTCAAGAACAGTCATATTTGATATAAATTCAACAACATCTTCTTTGGTAACATTATCTGCCATGCTCTTCATTTAACCTCCGCATCTTTTATTACTGCGATTTTTCTTTTTGCTCTTCAATAGCCTTTAACGCATACATTAGTTTGGCCAACACACCGTTAAGTACTCTGACGAGAGATGTTGGGACGGCTTGCATAACAGATAAAGCCTGGCCTAACAGCGCGTCTTTCCCGGGTAACCCGGCCAAATGTTTAACGTCTGCCTCGTCGAGTTCCTTCCCTGAAATCTGGCCGATCTTGATTGTCAACTTGCCAAACTTTTTAGCAAAATCAACCAGAGCTTTTGCAGGGTCGATCACTTCATCATAGGTTAGAGCTATAGCCGAAGGACCTTTCATATGATCCATAATCGCTTCGGTTACAGTCCCATGACTCGCTAATTTTAAAAGCCTGTTTTTCACAACCTCAAATTCAGCATGCACCTTCCTGAGGTCGCTCCTAAGCCGATTTAAATCCCCAACGTTGAGGCCTTGATAATCCACAAGGAACACTCCCTGGGCCTTTTTAAGCCGGTTGTGAAGATTGTCAACAAGCTTAACTTTTTCGTCTCTATTCATGTTCACCTCCTCTCTGTACGACAATTAAATCGTCAAAGACAAAGGGTGTAAGCCGCAATTCTTCCTTAACTTAGTCTCGGCAGGCTTGCATGATTAAGCCCCTGACCATCAAGAACATCTTTCAGGCCCCCAGGGCGCCTACTGTCTTTGACCTACTATCCAGAAACAAAGGCTCTGGATCTTTCTATTTAGCCTCGAAGCAGTTGTCCGAAGCAGTTACTTCCTGACGCCAATGATATATTTAGCGTGAGAGTTCCAAGGATTGCGGTCCTGCTAAGGCGGGATCATCCCTCAAAATCACGCGCGGTTTCCAATAGATTATCAGATGTTTTATACCTGAATTGCCAATAACTACGATTACCGGTTTAAGAGATCCTTTACGTAGATGGGGTCTATCTTGATCCCTGGACCCATTGTTGAAGAGAGGGCTATAGTTCTGATATAGGTTCCCTTACTCGCAGGGGGTTTCAATCTCTGGAGGGTTTCAATAAAAGCAGCGACATTCTCGATAAGTTTTTCAACTCCGAAGGAAACCTTGCCCATAGAGGCATGTACAATGCCTGTTTTTTCAACCTTGAAATCGATCTTCCCGGCCTTGATCTCTCTCACGGCCCTTTCCACGTCAAAAGTAACCGTTCCCAATTTGGCATTGGGCATCATGCCTCTGGGACCTAAAATCCGCCCCAGGTTTCCTACAGAACCCATCATGTCCGGCGTTGCGATGGCCTTATCAAACTCTAACCATCCTTTCTTGACCCTCTCCACAAGTTCATCCGAACCTGCATAGTCTGCCCCCGCGTCAAGGGCCTCTTTCTCCTTTTCACCTTTTGCAAAAACGGCAACACTGACCTTTTTCCCCACGCCGTTTGGCAGGACAACAGTACCTCTGATCATTTGATCGGCATGCCTGGGATCTACCCCTAACCTGACGGCCAACTCCACGCTTTCATCAAACCGCGCATTAGCGCAATCAAGCGCAAGTCCGATCGCCTCTTCAAAGGTATATCTATTAAGTTTATTGACTTTCTGAACGCTTTCGCTATATTTTTTGCCCTTCCTGGCCATATCTATTTTCCTTCTACACTCTGAATTAGATAACTGTAACGCCCATACTCCTCGCAGTACCCTCGATAATCCTGACTGCGCCATCCAAATCGATTGCATTCAGGTCTTCCATCTTGACTTTTGCAATCTCCTCCACCTGTTTTCGTGTAACAGAACCTACCTTGTCCCGGTTTGGCTCGGGTGACCCTTTTGCAATCTTTGCAGACTGCTTCAAAAGCACTGAGGCCGGGGGGGTTTTGGTTATGAACGAGAAAGACCTGTCAGCATAAATCGTAATAATAACCGGGATGACCGTCCCTGTCTGATCCTGCGTTCTTGCATTAAATGCCTTGCAGAAATCCGCAATATTAACCCCATGTTGACCCAACGCAGGCCCTATGGGCGGGGAAGGATTAGCCTGTCCACCCTTAACCTGAAGTTTAATGGACCCAATTATTCTCTTTGCCATGGTAAACCTCGCTTAATCTCCGATAAACACTATCTTCAGTAATCGTATCTAAATCTTATTGACCTGAATAAAATCCAATTCCACAGGTGTTGGACGTCCGAATATATTTATAAGGACTCTCAACTTCTCCTTGTCAGGCTTCATTTCTTCAACAACCCCTTGGAAATTGGTAAAAGGACCATCTACTACGCTAACTTCGTCCCCCTCTTCAAAGCTGTATCGCGCTTTAGGGCTACTCACACCCTCTTCCATCTGACGGACAATCCGCTCTGCCTCCTCGTCAGAGATCGGCGTAGGATTGATCTCGCCTCCGACAAATCCGGTGACCTTTGAGGTATCATTTACAAGGTGCCAGGTATCTTTGTTTAGCGCCATCTGGACTAATATGTAACCTGGGTAGAATTTCCTGGAAGAGGTCTTTTTCTGCCCCTTTCTAAGCTCAATTACCTGTTCAGTAGGGACAAGGATTTTGCCAAAGGACTCTTTCTGTCCGAGCGCTTCGATCCTCTCATCTAAATTCCTTTTTACTTTATCCTCAAAACCGGAATAGACATGAACAATGTACCATTTTAATTCCACACGAACACCTTACCCGACGACATTTCTAATGATTTTTATGAGGCCAAAGTCAACTAAACCAAGATAAAATGCAACCAAAAGGGTAAGCACTATTACAACTGCCGTGGAGGCCAACAGTTCTTTTCGCGTAGGCCATTTGACCTTCTTCAACTCCATCTTTGCTTCTCTCAAAAATTGCCCCACTATATTCACAATCTTTGTTACAGATCCGACTTTAGCCTCCCTAATTTTCTTTGGCGTTCTCTGAATTGGCCCGGAAGGTTTTTCGATCACCGGCTGCTTTTCTTGAAGCAATTTTGAATTTGCACGCACGGCCTCCTCTTTTCTTGTAGAGGTATTTTTCTTCTTTCTTTTGGCGCTTTTTTTGCTTTTTGTTTTCTGGCTCGGTTTTTTCATCTGAGAATAGAATTCCCGTGTTTGAACTGTTTTAGGTTTCCGGGTAAAATGTAATCAATCCAAAGCAGATGGCAAATTTAAGAAGGCCTCACAGACTCACGATAAAAATGGCAGGCCAGGAGGGATTCGAACCCCCATCACCCGGATTTGGAGTCCGGTGCTCTAACCGTTAGAGCTACTGGCCTGCATTCATTC
>Ga0315542_1000505_pt1 | contig 24504 bp, 12 predicted proteins | sample SalMarSW160120MG_FD_202541 | JGI IMG/M metagenome (GOLD analysis project Ga0315542, IMG submission 202541) | Salt marsh sediment microbial communities from the Plum Island Ecosystem LTER, Massachusetts, United States - Salt Marsh Sediment SW1601-20 ... | reverse complement strand
TCTCATTGTTCTTTTCAAAGCAATGGAAAGGTATCCCAAATTGATCAGCAATTGGTTTAAGGTCATGATGATTGCTGATGATAAGAGGGATATCAACATCCCATTCTCCGGTATGATACCTCGACAGGATGTCAAAAAGGCAGTGGGATAGTTTGGATACAAAAATGACCATCCTGGGTCGTCTGTCGCTGAAATAAATATTCCATGTCATATTATATCGCGATGCAATGAGAGTATCAAAGAAATCTGCGATTTTTTCTTTGGGGATCAGGAAGCCATTCAGTTCCCATTCAATGCGCATATAAAAAGTCTTATCCAGTTTATCTACATGTTCATCGAGTGTGATGATATTGCCGTTATTGTCGTTGATAAAAGCTGTAACCGTGGCTACTATGCCCTTATTATCAGGACAATGCATAAGGATCGTGACAGAGTTTTTGTTATTTCTTGACATAAGCTATAATATTGCGTTAGCTGCGATTATTGTACTTAAAATTGTACAAATTCTGAATTAGGTAATAACTTTAAACTTGTAAAATAACTATTTTTTCATTAAAGCGTTTAGTATTGGTTCAACCCACGCCTCTTCGTCAATGTTATATACAATAAAATCGCTATCAAATTGCCAGTAGGCCCAGCTAAAACCGAGTTTTTCCGCTGTACGGGCTACAAAGGCCGTATAACGGGCTCTTGAATCCATATCTCCCTTGTCATATGATCCAAATTCACCAAGGAATATTGGCCTGTCGTTTTTCAGTGACCAGTCAGCGGCGACTTTGAGTTTCGATTCTATCTCCTCTTTTTCTTCAGGCGTACCGGTCCATTTTATACCACTAAGATTTTTATATTCGCCAGCCCATGCTGCTCCCTGGTGGGTAAACCGCATCGGATAATAGAAATGTACTGTTACAATAATGTTCCTGTCATTTTCGGGAAGGGTTAGAGTATTCAGGCTCTCTATACCGTTCCAGTTACCGGGCCCGATAATAAGCGTGCGATCAGGATTTGACTCGCGGATTATTTTCACAGCTTCAGCAAGAAATCTGTTCCACATCTCCACAGTAAGCTTCTGATTGGGCTCATTCAGTAGTTCAAACACAACATTGTTCGATTTGTCCTTGTACCTTGGAGCAACCTGTTTCCAGAATGAAAGGAACATCTCCTTTTTTGCCTCAGGGTTATCTGCCATAGCAGTGAATTCGTGTAAGTCGAGAATGATCATAAGATTTGCTTCAAGTCCTTTTTCTATAACCCAGTCGAGTGTTTCCAGCCAATGCGGATCGATCATGTTCAAGCTGTCCATCTGTGAAAATGGGAAAAGGTTTACACGGATATTAGAAAAACCGGCATCTTTTATCATTTTAAAGTATTGCTCCTTAAAACGACCCTTGGTATGATCCTGCCAGAATGCTTTATCATATCCCAGGATGTTAACCCCTCTGCCGAGTTTAAGACATTGATCTCTTGCAGAAATGTCTTGTGCCAGCGACAAAGAGTTCATTGAAATACTTGCTATAAGCATGGCGATGATGAATAGAAGTCTTTTCATAATTTTGTATTTATAAGTTGTCCATAAAGGAAGTCTATGATTTGTAAGTTTTGAAACAAATTTAATCATTTATTGATAAGGTTTTCTTCTGATTTCACCCGGCCATATGTAATAAATATTTTGTATTTGGGTTGAAAATGGTTTAAATTTGATAATGAACCACATTATCAAAATGTTAGGAAATGGCTCATGATGTATTTATAAGTTATTCCCATGAGGATAAGAAAGTCGCTGATGCCGTCTGTTCTATTATGGAAAAGAAAAATATCCGTTGCTGGATGGCACCGCGTGATATCACTCCCGGTAAACCTTTTGCGGAGGCTATAATTGATGGTATAAAAGGATCTAAAGTTTTCATCCTGGTTTATTCATCAAACTCCAATCAGTCTAACCAGGTTATTAAGGAAGTTGACAGGGCGGTCCATAACGGACTGGCAATCATCCCTCTTCGTCTGGAAGATGTACCAATGTCAAAGCAACTCGAGTATTACGTCAGTGATGTACATTGGCTGGATGCTTTAACTCCACCCCTGGAAAGACATATTAGCAAATTGTGTAAGGTTGTTCAGATGCTACTGACTCTGGATGAGGTTGATAAGGATGGTATAGAAGAAGCGTTAAGGACTGAAACTACGAAAGAGACAGAGTCCGGTAAAACCGGAAGTAAGCTCAAACATTCCAGGATATTGATCCCTGCTGCCCTTGTCTTTATTGTTGTTATAATCCTTGGTTCAGTATGCTTTATCAATCGGCAGAAAAAAATCAGGTGGGCAAAGGAAGTGGCTCTTCCTGAAATTAAAAAGATGATAGGGGAAAATGATGTTTGGAGAAACCTTGTTGAACCATATCGTCTTACTGAGAAAGCGGAATCCATACTTGGACAGGATACTGTTCTGGAGAGGCTTATACACCAGTGTTCGAAGCAGATAGACATTATTACAAAACCTCCAGGGGCTAAAGTATTCATGAAGGAATACATTCATCCGGAGGCGGAATGGACCTATCTTGGGATTACACCTTTGAAGAATATCCGTGTTCCCGTCGGAATTTTCAGATGGAAGCTTGAGATGCAGGGTTACGATACGCTATTGGCAGCTGCTTCTACCTGGAATGTAGGAGGTGAAGATGAAATGATTAGCGGTTACAATCTTGTGAGAACCATGGAAAGAATAGATAGCCTGCCTGCCAGGATGGTGAGGATACCGGCCACTGAAACCGAAATTGGACCTCTTGGAGATTTTTTCATCGGCCGCTTTGAGGTTACGAACAGGGAGTACAAGGCTTTTGTAGATGCTGGGGGGTACAGGAAACAGGAATACTGGACACATCCTTTTAAAAAAGATGGTCAGAATCTTAAAAGGGAAGAAGCAATAGGAATGTTCGTGGATCAGACAGGGCGGCCTGGTCCGGCAACATGGATTGGAGGAGACTATCCCGCAGGTAAGGGCGACTTTCCTGTATCGGGTTTGAGCTGGTATGAGGCGGCGGCCTATGCAGAATGGGCAGGAATGAGTCTGCCCACATCCATACATTGGAATGTAGCAAGAGGAGCTTTCACCCCCATGATACAGTTTCCCCAACTAGGGGGTTTTGGCATATTAGCACCTTTCACAAACTTTGGAGGGGAGGGACCCGTTAAGGTTGGTAGTCTTCCCGGGATTACGGCTTATGGAGTTTATGATATGGCAGGAAACGTCAGAGAATGGTGCTGGAACGAAACGAAGGCAGGTAGGATAATACGAGGAGGTAGTTGGGAGGATAACACTTACGAGTTTGAATATGAGCGACAAGCTCCGCCTATGGATCGCTCATCCAGGAACGGATTCCGGCTGGCATTTTATCCGAGTCCGGGAACGGTGCCCGAAACGGCCTTTGGATTTCGAACCGCCTTCTACGAATCGGATTACCGTTCCAGACCGCCTATCCCTGATGAAATATTCAAGATCTACAAGGAACAGTATGACTATGATCAGACAGAGCTCAATTCCACTGTTGAGTCGCGAACAGAAAACAAAGAGGGGTGGATACATGAGGTCGTCTCATTCGATGCTGCCTATGGAAAGGAACGGGTACTGGCACATCTCTTCCTGCCTTTTGGGACTACGCCACCATACCAGACAGTGATTTACTTCCCGGGAAGTGCCTCAACATGGATGCCTTCCAGCGAGGATTTGGAAAGCTACTACGAGTTCACCATGTTCCTCTCCTTCCTTGTTAGGAATGGACGAGCCGTACTCTATCCCGTCTACAAAGGGACTTTCGAGAGGGAAACTCCGGAATTCATGGCTCTCCTAAATGATCCGGAAAAAGCAGGCACTTATGCGTATACAGAACTGATTGCCCAGGAGATTAAAGATTTTCGGCGAAGCATTGACTATCTCCAAAGCCAACCCGATATAGACAAAAATAAAATCGCCTATCTGGGAATGAGCTGGGGAGCTAACATGGGCGCTATTATTCCTGCTGTGGATAATCGACTAGGGGCAAGCGTTCTCATAGCTGGAGGACTATTCGGGATTGGACGTCCGGAAATCAACGACGTAAATTATGTGAGTCGTGTAAAGACACCAACCCTAATGCTAAACGGCAGATACGATGTCTTTTGTCCTCCAATAACTTCATCGCAACCGATGTTCGACCTGTTGGGGACACCGCCGGAGCACAAACGATTGATTCTCTACGAGACCGATCATATCCCGCCAAGGGTCGAATACGTAAAAGAGACACTGGCCTGGCTGGACAAATACCTTGGACCTGTGAAATAAATAAGAATTACTATTACTGAATAAGAGGATAAAGAGAATTATTTTCCAGTAATGTTTTTTTAAACCAAAGCATGTTATTATTTGTTATGCATAAAGTTTAGAAATAAATTCCCATTTGATATAATATTGGGATAAATAATCTAAAATGTTAGTGAAGTTCATTTAAATATAAAACTAGAAAAATGAAGAAATTATTTTTAGCGATGATATTCCTTTCAGCTGGAATGATGGTATTTTCCCAACCGCTTAATGGAAAGCTGATACCTGTTACCACAAATTCCAAATCAGCATTGTCATTTTACAACAAAGCCATGAAGTACTATGATGATGTTAACCTGAATGAAGCAATTAAGAACTTTAAACAAGCACTTAATCAGGATCCGGATTTCTTCATGGTTAATTACCAGCTGGCATTTTATTACCTTTTAAATCGGAATGCTGATAATTTTAACGAGTACGCTGATGCTGCAGTAAATTGCAAAGCTACACTCAGTGATGCTGAAGATCTTCTGAAAGAGGCACTGAAAAGGTTGCAAAAGGGTAGTACCAACGTTACCGAGCTTGGAAAAAAGCTTGTGGAATTGTACCCGGGCGATCCAAATTCATATAATAACCTGGTTTCTTTTCAATCGCTTGCAGGCGATTCTACCGGAATAGTTGAAACTTTAAATAAAGCAATTGAAGTATCGAAGAGTCCGGCATCTTTTTACAATCAGCTCGGCTATGCATATCTGACGCTAAAGCAGAGCGATAAAGCCGAAGAGGCTTTCGATAAATATATTGAACTTGACCCGAAGAATCCGAATGCGTATGATTCAAAGGGCGATTACTATATGTTTATTAAAAAATACGATAGGGCTTATGAATCATATATGAAAGCTTTTTCCATGGATCCCTCTTTCAGCTACGATAAAGCCGAGATGGCAAAACAGCTTTATGAACAGACAGAAGGCAAAAAACTGGAAATAATTTCCATATGACCTTATTTTTTCTTTTATGTCATTCAGTTTTCAGTTAATATTTCTGTTGTTGCATCTTTCAATCCTTCAGCCTTTGCTGTCAGAGTAATCTTACCAGCAGGGCCATTGGGTCGGATTATAGCCAGGCATCTTCCCTGCCAGGTTTTCTTATGTGGCTGCTGGAAGCTTGACATCTTAGAAGGACTACCACTGCCTACACCTGCTATCTTCCCGACGCCGCTGATTTCAAAATTTACCATTAAATCAGCATTGGGAATAAAATTGCCATCGGCATCCAGTATTTCAGCTGTTACAAATGAAAGGTCATTTGGATCAGCTTTGATGGTTGATCTATCGGCAATCAACCTTATTATGGCCGGCTTTCCGACAGTTTTAATAGTTTCAGATGATGTTTCAATGCCATTATCAAAACAATGTACTGTCAGTGTTCCCGACTCATAGGGTACCTCGAATGTGGCAGTAATTGTTTTACTGTCATCGACGGTTTGCTCACCAACCTGTTTGCCGTTCAATTCAAGTTTTACCAGCTTGCTGCGTGTGTAAACATTCACCTGCAACTTTTCTCCTTCGTGGCCTTCCCAGTTCCAGAATTTAAGCTCGTCGGGGAATCCCCATGGACTCACGATTTCTCTTTTACCCGCAGGAATGGGCCTGTGAACAAACATTGCCACGGGCATTTCACGCCAAACCACATGCCTGTAATAATAAGGTGCCTTCGGATTACCGATAAGATCGAGATCACCCTGGAAATCGTTAAAGTAGGGCCATGAATTCATATTGAAGAATAACATCATTCCAGCCATAGGATTATTTCCGGCTCCTTTACCGGGAGGATTTATGTCAACAAGGCGTGAAACCCCGGTACCGGCCTCCCCGAGATAATCCATGGCCACCCAGGTGAAGTCACCAACGACATAGGGAAAAGCCTCGTCAGCCTTCCAGTTTTCAAATGCCAGGGGAGGCATGGTTTCTGTGCCAACCATTACTCTTTCAGGGTATTTATTATGATCCGCTTCATACCTGTCGAATGCGTAATTATAACCCACTACATCTAGTAATGCAAGGTGAGGAGCCCTGATGTCCCAGGTGCTTTTGCGTCCCATAGATGCACCAATATCCACATTGGCTTCCGTAACGGCACGGGTCAGATCATATTTTCTGACTTCACCTGCAAGATTTGTAGCAATTCTCAGTCCTGCAGTATCTGCTGCTTCAGGGATCTCATTGCCTATGCTCCACATTATTATTGAGGGATGGTTACGGTCGCGGACCACCATTGACCTGATATCTTTCTGCCACCATTCCCTGAAATATTTTGAATAATCATCCACAACGATATCGCTGGTTCCTTTTAAACCTAACATCGCACCCATCGTTGCCATTTTCGATTTTTCCCACATGTCGAACGCTTCATCGATAACCAGCATACCAACACGGTCGCAGGCATCAAGAAGACGGGGCGATGGGGGATTATGACTGCAACGTATTGCATTGAATCCGGCTTTTTTCAGCAATTCAATCTTACGGTCCTCAGCACGGTCAATTGCTGCAGAACCAAGGGGACCATTATCATGGTGGAAACATCCGCCTTTTAATACAATATTTTTGCCGTTAAGAGTAAATCCCGTTTTGGAATCAAAATGAATGCTGCGGATCCCAAAAGCAGTCATATAATTATCAGATTCTTCCCCTTTTATCAAAAGTGTGATCCGGACCTTGTAGAGTGTCGGACTTTCAAGCGACCAAAGTGCAGGATTGTTAATGTCGATACTTTGTTTTATATCGGCAGAATTTCCGGCAGATATTGAAGTTTCTGCCTCTCCTTTACCGACGATGTTACCTGAAGAGTCCAGAAGTTGGATCTTAAGTGTAACCGGAGTTTCCTCTTCTCCAGAATTTGTAACATTTGTTACAATTTCAATTTTAGCCTTCTTTTCAGAAACTTCGGGAGTTGTAACATAAGCACCCCATACACTTACATGGACCGGGTTTACAATTGTAAGCCAGGTATGCCGGTATATACCTGATCCGCTGTACCAGCGAGCGTTCATTCCTTCATTCTTTACCTGTACCGCAACCTTATTTTGTTCTCCAGGAGAATTCAGGAATGGAGTTATATCATAATAGAATGAAGTATAGCCGTAAGGATGATTTCCGACATGTTTGCCATTAACATAAACATCGGAATTCATGTAAACACCGTCAAACTGCAGGTATACTATCTTGTTACTGTCGGTATTATCAATGGCGAAGGTTTTTCTGTACCATGCAGTTCCGCCGACTGTATAGCCTGTTCCCATTTTGCCTATTGATTCTTTGGAGAATGGCCCTATAACGGAGTCAGCATTCTGACCTGGGAGGTCCTCTATGCTCCAGTCATGGGGAAGATCAAGTGCTCTCCATCCTGAATCATCAAAATCCGGTTTTTCAGCTCCGGCAGGATCATCTTTAATGAATCGCCAACCCTGGTCAAAAGATAAAGTTCTTGGCTTATTTGAAGTTTCAGCCTGTTTACATCCTGAGATTCCTGTTAAGAGCACAAAGAGTATCAGAATAACTGTGGATAATTTTGGTTTAATCATGATGAGAGATTTTTATAATTGAGTGGATAGTTTTTCGAAGCATTTAACGTCAGAACAGGGACAATTAACTTCAGATTCACCGCGTTTGGGTTCGTTTTTCATATAATACACTTTATCGGGTGGTAATCTGAGTCATTGCACCAGTAAGACCTTCTGCTTCAGCATTCAGAATTATTGCCCCGGCTTGTGAAAATGGTCGTATAATAGCAATACACTTTCCGTTGAAAGTTTTACATACGGGTTTGCGAAAGCTTTCCATATCGTTCGGCGCAGCGTTTCCTGAAGCCAGTAATTCACCATCGCCAGTGACTGTAAGTTTAACTTTTATTCCGGCATTGGGGACAAGATTCCCGTCTTTGTCCCTTACTTCAACTGAAACATAAGCCAGGTCGTTACGGTCAGCATTGATCCGGTTCCTGTCGGGTATAAGGATCAGTGATGCTGGTTTCCCTTCTGTTTTGAACATCCTGGTTGCGACTTCTTTTCCATCTATTAAGCCGATCGCTTTTAATTCTCCTGCTTCGTATGGTACATCAAACTTCGCGGTTAGCCGGGTTTTGTCAGAAGTTGGCTTCTGACCAATGATCTTGCCATTTAGCTCAAGACGGACTTCCTGACATCGCGAATAAACTGATATCTGCAACATATTTCCTTCCTCTCCGGGCCAGGTCCAGCTCTGGTATTCGTTGGGCCATCCCCAGTAAGATATCCCTTCTTTTTTACCCTTTGGAATAGGGGAGTGGACAGCCATCTCCAGTTTACTCCTGTTCCATACTACATCCCTGAAATAGGACTGAGCTTTTTTCTGACCGGAGATATCGATATCTCCGCACCACGCGTTATACCAGGGCCACGGCATACTAAAAGTAGCATCTTTTTTGTCATAATAAGAATGCCCGATTCCCGATTCTCCAAGATAATCCATTCCTGTCCATACAAAATCGCCTATTACCCATGGATCTTTTTCCACCTGCTGCCAGTTTTCAAATGCTTCCATCGGAAAAGACTCGGTACCTGCCATGATTCGTTCGGGGAATTTCTTATGATCGTTTTCGTACTCTCTCCACATGTAATTATAACCACCAATGTCGAGGCTGGCAAAAGCCGGTTCAGTAGCCGACCATCCCAGTCCCGGATGGTCCCAGAACATGCAGATTGCAGCTGTGATGGGCCTTGTGTTGTCAAGCTCTTTAACCACCTTTACCAGTTGGTGAGCTATACGTTGACCAGACGTGTCGGCCCGTTCATAGACCTCATTGCCTATGCTCCATATAATGACACCCGGGTGGTTACGGTCGCGCAGGATCATCGATTGAAGATCTTTTTTCCAGTTTGCCCTGAAGTAATTACTGTAATCCTGGGGATTCTTCGGATGTTCCCACATATCGAAGGCTTCATCTATAACCAGCATTCCCAACCGGTCGCATGCATCGAGGAATTGTTTTGAAGGGGGATTATGACTTGTCCTTATAGCATTGAATCCATTGGCTTTCATTAATTCAACACGGCGTTCTTCTGCACGGTTGTAGGTTGCAGAACCCAGCAGGCCATTATCGTGATGCATGCATCCTCCTTTAAGTAATACAGGAATACCATTAAGTAAAAAGCCTTTATTTGCAGTGAAGCTGAGTGTTCTTACCCCGAATGGGACTGAATAACTGTCAATTATCTTACCGTTTAGAACCACCTCTGCTGTGGCCCTGTAAAGGTGTGGATTACCTACAGACCATAAAGCGGGATGAAGTATATTCAGTGTCTGTTCAACCGAAAGAGAACCATTTGCCTCTATATTTACCGGGTTCTCAGTCTTATCAATAACACTTGAATCTGAATCACTGATAAAAGTAACCAGTCTGGCCCTGTTGTTGCCAGCTCCACTGTTTTTAAGTACGACAGAAAGATGAACTTTGGCCGTATCTTCAGAAGTTAAGTCTGTGGTGACATAAAGACCGTTTTCGGCCACCCTCAGGGGACTGGTAACTGTAAGCCATACGTGGCGGTAGATACCCGATCCGCTGTACCAGCGACTGTTCTTCCCGGGGTTCCTTACTTCAACAGCAATAACATTATCTTTTCCCGGGACCAGCAAATCTGTAATATTGAATGAAAATGGGGTATAGCCGTAAAAATGATCACCTGCCTTTTTCCCGTTGACCCATACGCTGGCAATCATATAAACACCATCGAAGCAAAGGGTAACCTGTTTCTTACTATAGGTATCATCAGCAATGAAATGTTTTCTGTACCATGCAGTACCTCCCTTAACATGACCTGTGGCAATGCCGCCTTCGCTGGTTTTGGTAAAAGGCCCGATATGATCTTCATTATCGTTATCTGCAAAATTCTCAATACTCCAATCATGAGGAAGATCAATGCTTCGCCAGCCAGAGTCGTCAAAAGAGGGATTTTCTGCTCCCGCCACACTGTCGCGCAGAAATTTCCAATCGCTGTCTATGGGAAGATTGCGGTTCAATACGGATTCATTTTTCATTTTATCGGATGAACACGAAAACAGTATTATGCTAATAAAAAAGGAGAGTGGAATTATAAATTTCTTCATCATTGCAGTGTTTAGGAATAATTATTAAATAAATTAGTTTTTTAAGGTACAATATTTATTGATTTCTTCTTGCCGCAATCAATAAATCTTTTGCATTTAGTCTGATTATGGTTTAATTTTGATAATGAACTATATAATCTTTCAATGTCAAGCATTATTGAAGGATATGATTATGACATTTTCATCAGCTATCGGCAGAAGGACAATAAGTATGATGGTTGGATAACCGAATTTGTTGATAACCTGAAGCGAGAGCTGGAAGCAACATTCAAAGAAGAAATATCTGTTTATTTCGACATTAACCCTGATGACGGTTTGTTAGAGACACATGATGTGGATGCTTCCCTTAAGGAGAAACTGAAATGTCTGGTCTTCATTCCTGTAATCTCACGCACTTATTGCGACCAAAAATCCTTTGCCTGGGAGTATGAGTTCAAGGCATTTGTTGAACAGGCTTCAAAAGATCAGTTTGGAATGAAGATAAAACTTCTTAATGGCAATGTGGCCAGCAGGCTGCTTCCGATACAGATCTATGATCTTGATAATGCTGACATAATTTTATGTGAATCAGTTTTAGGTGGTCAACTTCGAGGTATAGAGTTCATTTATAAGGAACCGGGAGTTAATAGGCCATTGAAACCTGACGATGATGAAAAAGTAAATCTAAACAAAACCAAGTACCGGAACCAAATAAATAAGGTTGGCAATGCAATAAAAGAAATAATATATGCATTAGATCAGCGTAAACAAAGACAGGAAAATACTCCAGCGAAAGTTTTTGAGGTTTCAAATGTTCATCGGAACAAAAAATATTTTGCACTTATTGGAGCATCAATAATTGCAATTGTTTTAATTGTACTTGGTATTTTATTTCTTCCAAAACTGGTAAAATCATCAAAACAGGTTGAAAAATCTCTGGCAATTTTACCTTTTAAGAATGATACTCCTGTTGACAGTAATAGATATTTCATCAATGGTGTAATGGAAGATATACTTATTGATCTTCAGGAAATAAAAGATTTAAGGGTAATTTCCCGCACAACAGTAGAAAAATACAGAAACACGACTAAATCAATTCCTGAAATAGCAAAAGAGCTGCGTGTAAATTATATTGTCGAAGGCAGCGGCCAAAAATCAGGAAATAAATTTCGTTTGACCTCACAATTAATTAGGGCTAAAAAGGAGAACCATCTGTGGGCAAATACATTTGAAGTGGAGATCCATGATGTAAAAGATATATTCAGGATACAAAGACAGATTGCCGAATCAATAGCTGAAGAACTGGAAGCAGCAATAACACCTCAGGAAAAACAATTAATTGAAAAGAATCCTACATCAAGCCTGGCTGCTTATGAAGATTATATTTTAGGGATGAATTACATTGGCAAATACACCGAAGATGACGGGGATATAGCTCTACAGTATTTTGAAAAGGCTAAAGAAATAGATTCTGCTTATGCACTTGCATATGCAGGTATTTCAAACGTCTGGGTAATGCGTGCATTATTTTCATATGCAAAACCGGTAGAGGCGGCTTCGATAGTAAAAGCTAACATTAATAAAGCTTTTTCGTTAGATTCTACCAATTCGGAAATATATTATGCTTTGGCACAATCTCAGATTTTTATAGACTATGACTTTCATACTGCTGAAACATCTTTGAAAAAGTGTATTTCACTTAATCCTAACAATTCGCATGGACTTTGGTTATACGGAGATCTGTTGACTATTTTGGGACGATCACAAGAAGCATTGGAGAAGAGTGAATCGGCTCTAAATCTAGACCCGATGAATATAGGGATCAAGACAGATTATGGTTTAGTTTTGTATTGTGCTGGCAGGTATAATGACGCCATAACAGTTTTTCACGAAGTACTTGAAGCTGATCCTGGAAATGTTGTAGCCTTGGATAATCTTCCACTTGTTCTTCATAATGTTGGGAGGTATAATGAGGAATTTGAAGCTTGGAAAGTGGATTATAGCACCGTATTTATGGACTTTCCAAATGTATTTGATAAGGGTTACATTGATAGAGGATTGGTTGGGGCATTAAATCTTCAGGCCGACAGTCTTGTAAAAAAATCAAAAACAACCTTTATCGCGCCAATCGAAATTGCTCAAATTTATGCATGTGCCGGTAACAAAGATCGAACCCTGGACATGCTCGAACAAGCCTACATAGTCCATGATCCAAATTTACCTTACATACTAAGGTACCCTGTTTATGAATTTATTCATTCTGAGCCTCGCTATAAGGATCTTCTTCATAAGTTAAACCTTCAGAAAAAACTATAATTTGTTAAAACTCGTCATCATGAGCAGCAAAAAAGGCTGTTGAAAGGCAAAAAGAAAAATTTATTCGGGTACTTGATCAAAGATATGGCAGAAAGACAACAAAGGCGAAGGCTGGGTGAGATCATCAGAACATGCTTTCGACCTTATCTGACACTTTCTCTGTAATAAGCGTACATCGACTCATGGAGTTGCCTGAAAGGTAATTACAGACATCTCTTTTTTGTGAAAAGTTATATCCGCAAATCTCGAGGCACGTGGTGGATCCGAATTCTTTGCGGAACCATGTGCCAAGTTCTGTTCCTGAATTTATTGCCCTGTTAAATTCATTTATCTCATCGTTCAGTGCCCTGTCATCATTTTCCTTCAACATTTTGTTCATTCTTGCAACTCTTAAATAGCTGTTTTCAATCTTTGCCTCCGATGATGAAAGTGTCATCACTCCTGCGGCAAGGGCACCGCATGTGCGGTTGAGTAACGCGATACCTCCGATAAACGGCCAGGAAACCTCGTAGAGTTCCTTGTTTAAGCCAACATGGCTGTTCAACCTGTTTAGCACGCTGTGTGAACAATGGAACCCATTATCATTAAATGCCTTGAGAAGAAGTGAATAGGATTCTTCAGTCTCTGCCGGAAGAGTTACGGTATTCTTCAGGCTATTCATGAATGCATTGTAGAATCCTGAGACAGCCTTCCAGCAGCCATTCTCATGTCTGTCCCTGATATTAGTGCAAATAGTTGAACCATTATTGTGATAGAATTCATTGTAATATGTCTGGGCCTCTCTAATAATCAATAGTTTTTCATTGATATCTGCAGGTATTCCTGCATGATATCCAAGGAACATCAATGGTACCGTCAGGGCGCCGCACTCCATTTTCGGTCCACCAATTCCTCCCGCCATTGCCCCGGAAATTCTAACCAGCTCTTTATTCCGTAAATTATTAATATCAAGAAGCGACTGCATCACAGACGGGGCACAATGTCCCATCCTGTGATAGTTTAAATATATCCGTGTTTTTTCATCATGGAATACATAATGTCCGGTAACCCCTGCAACTCCCAACGCAGCGGCAGCAATAATACTTTTGCCAACAAATTCCCGTCTGCTGATGGTCCTTTTTGTCTTATTTATCTTATTGTCTTTATTCCCATTCATCAATGTTGTGATAATAAAATTTGAAGCTTCAGAATGGCATAGCGATCCGGTATTGATCAAAGTTAATATATTTTATTTTGTGACTCCATAAAAGTAGCTTGACAAATTGAAGTGCAGTTCGTTATTTAAGCTTCCCGGGATACTGAACTGGTTTACAGGCAATATCGGATATCACCATATCCATCATCTCAGCCCGCTTATCCCTAATTACAATTTAAAGAAATGTTATGATGAAAACAGTATCTTCAGGGATATAAAACCTATCACTTTTTTTTCAGCTTTCGAATCACTTCTTCTTAGATTAAGGGATGAAAAATGATAGATGTTGATAAAGTTCAGTGAAGTATGAGATTAGAGGGCAATTGTGTTAAGTATTTAATAATGCAAAGGGTTATTTCATTCATTTATTTATTGCCAGCAATATTTTCAAAAATTCACCCGGATTTTCTTTTAAATATTTTGAATACGCGGAGGCTAAATTAAACGACCACATGAAATCTCTGTCAGTTGCACTTGGTCTGGTTCGCCTGCCAACACTCCATGCCAGGTTGATCCTTGACAGCATTTGTTGATCCTCCCAGGCAACCTTTTTCAAATAAGTATCAACAGATTTTATATCCGTTTTTTTTGAATAAATAAAGTTGAGCAAATCATTCTGCCGTTTGTAGTTATATTCCATAAAATCTACGGTTTGAAGAAGATCGTCAAAATCATGCAAGTTCTTCTTCACTCCTTTTTTGCAGGTTGTCAGCAGACTGGATATTTCACCGAACTTATTTGTCAGATGCTTGTTTGCCGAGACAATATCTTTGATATCCTTTTCCGAATGCCAGCAGAAAAATTTAAGACTGTCGTCCTGACCGCATCCCCATTCCGGAGTTTCTTTATAAATTGTCGTGAATATCTTTTCCCAGTTTGCATCATACTTCACACCGAAATGGTTGATAACAAATTGAGGAATAGCATCCATAAAATGATAATTGCCTTTGTTCTTAACAATTTCAGCAGCAATGGTGTAAGTGTCCCACTGGCTGCCCTGAAGGTAACGCTTAGGGACCCAGTTGGAGAGAAATATGCCCAGATTATCCGGGTCGTTAATATTTCCATATACTTCGGCATAAGTATTAATATTCTGAAATTGTTTTTCACCCACACGGGGTCCCCAGGCGCACCAGTTGACAGCCGGACAACCCATCAGCTTAAAACCTTTGCTTAAAACCAATTGAGCTAAACTCTGAATTTTTTCTTTGTCGGTTTCCCAATAATTCCAGTCCATAATTACAATGTCCTTATCGAGCAGATCAAGCACTTCAGTTTCGTTGTACAAAGGAACATCGCCCCAGATAATTGCTTTTTTGCCGATAGCTTTTATGAAACCATTCAGTTTATTTACATATTCTGCCCATATCTGAGGTTTGCTCTTTGTTTCCAATGCCTTTTTTGACAACTCACCTGCCCCCCAGTTTACTTCATCGCATCCGATATGAAAATATTGACCAGAGAAAATAGGAGCGACCTCATTATATAGGTCTTTCATCAGCGTTAGGGTTGAATCGTTAACAGGGCATAGGGCGTTGAAATCTTCCCCGGCGGGTCCATCATTCAGGAACTTATATCTTTTTGTTTGAATTATGTACCTGGCATGACCAAAGGATTCTATCTCCGGGATCATTTCTATGCCATGGTTTTGTGCATAATCGACTATTGTCTTTAATTCTTTTGCTGAAAAAGCACCTTCACACATATTCAGTTCGGGATGAGAAGTGAAAAGATATGCCGATCCCTGGTCGTCTGTCAGACGGAAAATAATGGAATTAAGACCTTCTTCCTGACAAAAGTCAATAAGCCTGAAATAATATTCAATAGTTTCGACAGCTCTGGGAGCATCAATCATAAATCCACGGAACCCCTTATCTTCAGGCCGATTCGCAGATTTTGCACTAAAACTGAAGAGGAGTATTAAAATTAAAAAAGCTACTAATTTTTGCGTTGTCTGCATTGTATTATACCTTAATTAAAATATTTTTTCTGTACATAAAATAAAGCAAAAGCCAGGCAAGGGTTATATTACCTATTGTCAAAACCAATTGACCGGCATTTCCGCCCATAGGATTCATAATCCAACCGATCAATGATGTTGTTGTTGAATTGATATTCAGCAAATTGCCTGTTACTATCAGATAAATGAAGAGAGAATTAATTCCTATAACCCTGAAAAACAAAGTCCACTTCTTATAACCCCAAACGTCTATGATTAAATAAAATAAGGCAAGCAAAAGAAAACTGATGCCTCCCGAAAACAAATTATAAGTTGTTGTCCAGCACTTTTTTATAATAGGATAAAATGGGCTTATACAAAGTGAGAGCACAATGAGCCCGATTCCTATTGGAACTAAAAAACGAAGTTTCTTTTGAGGCGATGAATCTTTTTGAAGTAAAATCCGTCCGGCAAAGTAGCCCATCAGTGTAACACCGGTTGCTGAAATAATACATAGTAAACCCAGCGCATCGAAAATTCCCTGACCGGAGATCATTTCCGCATCCGCTCCATAAGCCAGCCTGCCAGGCAACAACAACCGGTCGATATAACCATTTATGCAACCCGATGGAGTCAAAACTCCGGCCCCGATCCCGGGTACAGGTATCAGCAATTGTACAATGGTGTAGACAACAAGCAATCCACCAAGCCAGAACAATTGAGCTTTAACCGTTCTGGTGTAAATAATAATGAGTGAAGCAATAAAATAAGAAATCCCTATCTGCCCCAGGACACTTGCATACCTTGCGTTTGAAAAGCCATTTCGTAAAACTCCATTAAAAATGATACCTAAGAAAATCAAGATGAGCATCCTTTTAGCAATTTTTAAAATCACTTCCTTCTTGGAAATACCTTTTTCAAGTTTTGAAAGTACTGCAAGAGGAATGGTGACGCCGGAAATAAACATGAATAAAGGAAATATCAGATCTTCAAAACTGAAACCTGCCCAGGTAGAATGTTCCATTTGTCCTGCGAATATCTGAAGCCATGGAACCGGGAAGCACTTCGCAAGTCCTTCAATCAAGGCGCCTCCGCCAATGATCCAGAACATATCAAATCCACGTAAAGTATCTAATGATAATAAGCGTGGTTTGTGTTCCTTAGCTTGTAATATGGGAGTATCATTCATTATTTAGATGTTTAAAAACTTGCATATACCAGTCAATCTGACCACATTCCGACAGAGTAAACTGACCACATTGAAGTTGTTGCTTTAAATAGAGCTTTCTCACAGTAAAAAGTGGTCAAACAAATTTATCTTTTTAATTCATTATAACCATATTTTTTGTCTGTCACTGGTCTTTCCTTTCAATTCACCAGTGAGATCGACACTGTAGGGATCGTGAAGGGTTCTGATTATTAATAGGTAATAATTTCGAAGTTATCTATGATATGAAGATGCTGGCATTCTGTTTTTAATATTTCTCCTGGGTTTTCCTCATCTGTTTGCAGCCCAAAGAAAAAGCCCTTCAGCCGCTGTCATCAATTTAGCAAAAGAAGAAAGTTTTATAAGTCCCCTTCTCTCCTGGGAGAAGGGGATTTAGGGGATGAGGTAGAATTCCAGGGAGAGGGGGCCGGGGGTGGGTTCATGAGGCTGACAAAATATCTTACATATACATAATTGTGGAAAAACCAGTGGCCCGGGCCATTGTTGACTGGAGTAAATTGACTACCAAAAATAGGCGCTAAGTGTTTGTCGTTTGGAGATGTATGTAAAATTGCTTTCATTTTTTCCAGATCATTTCATATATTGATTTGAGTGTTTATTTATTTGGAATGACACACAACTCGTTTATATCACAAGTGCTATTTTTTATACACTAAGTTGTAAATTTTCTTATAAATGAACCAGGAAAAATATTTACCATACCGTATTTGTAATTCTTCTTTTTTCCAGTCATCTCCTGTTATCACTTTCCTACAGTTACTATTCCCACAGTTGCAATCCATTTTATAATTATTGGTGACTGCCATGGCATAATCCAGACATAACTCTTCACCCTCCTGAATATCTCTCATTGCCACGAAACATATTTGTCCGTCCATTCCAACATTGGGATCACATGAATGATTAATGTAGATTGCTATATCATCAATATCTTCTCTGATCTCCGGACAGATATAAAATTCATCAGAGATCTGAAGACTAAAATCGCCAATTTCCTTATCGCGTCTCAGAGCCTCATCTGTGTTAACAAAATGTCCGGCCCTTATAGCAATGATTTCGTCAGCCAAAATGTTCTCACTTGCAAACAGGCCCTTACCCCCTTTTGCACTTGTCCTGATAATTGTTTTTGAAGAACGGTAGGTCTTAATCATGGGTGACTTTGTTTGTATCTTTTTCATATCTTAATGCCTACATCCCGATACGCTTCGCTATCGAGGATCTTTTCATTACGCTATTCATAGCGTAATGCTTCGACCGGGTTCCTGGTTGCTGCCCTCCAGCTTTGCATGCTAACAGTGAGCAAAGCTATACCCAAAGCAATAATCCCTGCCAGGGCAAAAATCCACCAATTTAATTCTGTTTTGTAAGCGAAGGACATCAGCCATTTATTCATAGCATACAAGGCAATGGGAACAGCAATGACAAAAGCAATTGTAATGCGGATAACAAAATCTTTGTTCAGGATAATAAGGATTTCGGATATCCTTGCTCCATTTATTTTACGGATGCCGATTTCTTTATTACGGCGTTCCGTCGAAAACGAAACCAATCCATAAAGTCCCAGGCAGGCAATCAGAATAGCAATTATTGAAAAATAACCAATCAGTAAATTAAATTTGTCTTCCTCCCTGTACAATGCATCATATTTTTCATCTAGAAACTGAAATTCAAACGGGATATCAGGAGAGAGTTCATTCCATTGTTTTTTAACATACTGTATTGTTTCCCGGATATTATTGCTGCTGATTCTGATACTTAAATTATAATTCCAACCCGGGACATACCATAAAACCTGAGGACTTATCTTTTTCTGGAATGATTCATTATGATAGTCTTTTACTACACCAATAACAAGAGCCTTTGTGTTATAGATATTTAATTCATAACCTAAAGCAGGATCCAGGGCAAAATACTTTACTGCAGTTTCATTCAAAATAACCGTTTTACGTTTGTCAGTTTCCAGATCCCATGAAAAGTCTCTGCCATCAATAATCTTAAGACCAATTGTTTTAATAAAATCGGGATCAACGGCCATCGCCTGGAATGACTTTTCAACTCCATTGATTTCTTCTGTAAAACTCATATGAAATGCTTCGGCCAGTCCTCCGCCACTTGACGTTGCAACACTTATAATATTAGGATTTTCCAGTAATCCCTGTTTAAATACATCGTATTTGTTACGGATATTTTTTGTCAGCTGACATTTGATAATATGTGTATTGTCAAATCCAACATTTTCCGTTCTCATATACCTGACTTGCCGGGCTATGATTATAGTACTTATTATTAAGATAATCGAGATAACAAACTGAAATACTATGAGTATTTGTATAATAGCTTTATTTCTGTTCCCACTGATTTTTCCATTTTTTAAAAGAGCAACAGGTTTAAATGAAGAAAGATAAAGTGCCGGGTAGATACCTGCTAAAATACCGGTAAGAATTGATCCGGAAATCAAAAGAAGGATCCATTTTGGATTTTGTAAAAGTTTAAATGAGACTGATATGCCGGTAATTTCGCTAAATAATGGTAAAAGCAGGTCAACTATAACCAGCGCTATGGAAGTACTGATAAAAGTCAGCACCAAAGTCTCACCAATAAATTGTTTAATAAGATCATACCTGCTTGAACCATGGACCTTTTTTATCGCAATTTCTTTTGTATGCGCCGATGCTTTTGAAATAGACAGGTTAACAAAATTAATAAGTGCAAGGATGATAATGAATATTCCTACGGACAGTATTAAATAGATAAATTTTGCCTTGTTATTTTTGAAAAAGCTTACTTCTTTTAACGGAACAAAACCTGAAATATATTCCTTAGCTGATTCGCTGCCTGGTTTAATACCGCTTCTTTTCAATACATCATTAAGCCATATTTCATTTGTTTTTTTGGTAAGATTATCAACAGAGGAATTGTTTTTGATTAAGACATAGGTATCATAGGTCCAGTTACCATAATCTTCATCAACATCAACTCCACCTGGTTTTATAGATTTTAAAGTGCTGAACGAGACTATGCCATTAAACTTAATGGATGAGTTGACGGGAACGTCTTTAATTATTGCCGAAACTGTATAATTCAATCTGGGATTCTCATTGGTGCCTATAAATTCAATGGTTTTACCGACAGGATCGTCATTCCCAAAAATTTTATAAGCGGTACTTTCTGTAAGGACAATGGAATTTGGTTCAGTTAGTGATGTCTTTGCATCACCATGAATAACCCCGAAACTAAAAATGTCAAAAAATGTACTATCTGCATAAATAATATCATTTACCTGGAATATTTTTGTCTCATTACCATTTTTAACTTTCAGAATTGGTGATTTCCCTCCCCCCATATAAAAATCGATTCTGGCTATTTTTTCAATTTCCGGTACCTTGTCTTTTAGCACAACTGCAAAAGGCGCCATAGTATAAAAGCTGTTTCCAAGAGTAAGCTTATATATATAATTAAAGTTTTTATGAAATCTGTCGAAGGTTAATTCGTGATTTACGTAAATGAGGATCAGGATAAATGACGAAATACCAATAGCTAACCCTGCAATATTTAATATTGAGTGCAACTTGTTAGACAATATATTTCTGCAAATGATTTTAAGATGATGTTTTAACATTTTAACTGTTTTTTAAATTGATTTAAAAAGTGTCAACCTGTTACATGACGAGATAGCTCAAAGTTGTCCGGCATTAGAAATAATATTCTCTTTTGTTTTAAAGCCCCCCTTGGGGGGGTTGGGGTAGATTATTCATATCTTAATGCATCTACAGGGTTTCTTTTTGCTGCTCTCCAGCTTTGCCAGCTCACAGTTAATAATGCTATTACAAGGGCAATTATCCCGGACAGGCAGAATATCCACCAGCTCAGTTCAGTTTTATATGCAAAGGTCTGCAGCCATTTATGCATAGCGTACCAGGTAACAGGGGTTGCAAGCAGGAAAGCTATAATAACCCATCTTATGAATGTAATATTTAACATTGCCATCATTTCGGCTATGGTGGCGCCATTTACTTTCCTTATCCCTATTTCTTTTGTCCGTTTTTCGGAGAAGAAAGCCGCCAGACCAAAAAGTCCCATGCAGGCTATAAGAATAGCAATCGTTGAGAATATGAAGATGATCTTTCCAAACTGACTTTCTTTTCTGTATAGCTGATCATAGAAATTATCGTAGAAAAAGTACTCAAAAGGGCTATCAGGTAACAATTTATTCCAAATCTTTTGAACGTACTCTACAGATGCGGGAATGGATGCTGTATTTAATTTTACAGCCAGGAATTTAGGATTGCTCTCATTCACATAAAGAAATAGTGGTTCAATCTCTTCATTTAATGATTTAAAGTTGAAATCCTTTATTACCCCTGTCACAAAACCCTCCTTTTGCATGTATATTGAAAACTGAGTTCCGACAGGTTTATCCCAGCCAAGTTTTTTAACTGCAGATTCATTTAACAGAAAATGCGTTCCGGAGTAAGGGCATGCTACATCTCCGGGCAGATATCCCTCTTTTAACTGAATACCATAAGTTCTGATAAAATCATTATCAATCTCAAGATATGTCATTGTTGGAGGATTCCGCTTATTGATCCCTTCATAACCAATTGAAGCAACCCATTTCATTTCTCCCGGCAGATCAGAAGTTGATGATGCTGATATTATATTGGGATTCCTGGTTAGTTCCTGTTTAAACGACAATATTTTGGTACGGATATTATTATCGTCAAGAGGGATGATCATAAGCTGATCTTTTGAGAATCCAAGATTTTTATTCCGGATGAAACTCATTTGCCGGTAAACAAAAAGTGATGAAGTAATAAGTATTATTGAAATACCAAACTGAAAGAGAACAAGAATACCCTGTGTTCCGATATGTTTTTTAGTCTCAGCAAATGGTTTCCTGAATGTGTCCATTGGTTTAATACGCGATGATATCCAGCCGGAAGCGAGACCTGTGATTGCTGTGATCAGGATGAATAAAATAGCTAATCCCGGCAAGAGACTTTTAACAGAAAAATAATCTGTCAGATCAGCACCCACGAACCTGGAATACCATGGTAGCTGGTCATTTATAACCAGCGCAGAGATCATTACTGAAATCCCAACCAGAACAGAAGCATCTGAAAGGTAAAGGAAAATGAGTTGTCTTCTCCTGGAACCCATTATTCTGCGCATACCAAGTTCAGTTGTACGGCGGCTGTTAATGGAAAAAGAAAGATTTATATAATTTATGCAGGCAATGACCAGGATAAGTAAAGCTATAGTACCTAAAATATAAATACTTTTTATATCGCTGTTGGGACTAAATTCCCCACCCATGTTGGAATGAAGATGTATAGATGTTAATGGTTGTACATGATACAGTTTATTATCACCGAAATCGGCTCCTCCGTCGTATTCCTTTGTAGACTGGCTAACTGCTTTTTCCAAACTCTCGAAGTTTGTTGCCTGATTAGTAAGAAGATAAAGATTAGTTACAGTATTCATAGGGTTTAACAGAAAATCATTTCCGTAAAACGTTCTGGCAGCTGACATCGGGATCATCATGTCGAATTGAAGATGAGTATTCCCGGGGATATTTTTCATAATCCCGGTCACTGTCAGATCTATCGACCGGTTAAAACGGATGGTCTTTCCGATGGGGTCATATTTACCGAAGTATTTTTCAGCTGTTGATTCCGAAATAACCACACCATTGGGTTGTGCTAATACTGTGGTCGGATTTCCAACAATCAGAGGGAGTGTCAATACATCAAAAATGGTAGAATCGACCAGTACTATTCTGTCTTCATAAAAATTTTTGTCGCCTGATGAAGCCAATCCTTTGTATAACCTTGTGATTCTGACGGTTTTTTCTATTTCAGGAAATTTATGCTGAAGAAATGGTCCAAGCGGATTCGGAGTCTGCACCCAGGCTCCGTCAACTCCTCCCATTGTGAAAGTGCCGTATACCCGGAATATCCTGTCAGAGTTCTTATGAAAACGGTCAAAACTAAGTTCATATCTTATATAAATCAGTATAAAGCTGGCTGCAATTATTCCCAGGGTCAGACCGGAAAGATTAACAAAGGTAAAGAGTTTCTGGTTTCTGAACTTACGCAGGGTAAATTGTAAATACTGGATGATCATACCGGATTCAATTTAATCTATGTTCCTATTTCTGTTTCTAAAAGCATGCCGCATTTTTATATATATGATATAGAGCTATTTATAAATTTCATTATTTTTTAAGAGTAAAATATTTTTACGGTTTTGCGTAAATTAATTTTACACATTAAGATCATAATCTAAGCACCTTTGTTAAAGTCAATAATGAGGTTAGATGAGTCCGTTATATTCGTATTTTAAAGCATCCCTCCCGATACGCTTCACTCACTGTGATCCTCCAAGGGTAGCAGCGCAAAGAAAAAGCCCTGCAACGCTTCGCGCGGCTATGGGATTTTCTTTGTAGCGGAGAATGATGAAATATCTAACCTGAGCTATTAAAAGACATGAATAGTACTTTTAAGCTGCAAGCTGATTTATCAAGAATTATTGCTGATCCCCCAGTGATCATTTTTCTCTGAAAACCATTGATTCAAAATTCCCGGATCCCTCAAGATTGCTGTTTTTAATATTTAGTCTGACCTTTGAAAGTATCCCATGATATGCAGGTTTGGCGATTAGTTTTTTGATTAAAAACTTCAATAGCGGATTGACCCCTTCCAATAGATCTTTCCGGTCCAGGATTTTATCAAAATCAAACTCTGCCTGAAAAGGAAATTGCATATCAAGTGATTTTATTTTTAATGTAGCCGGGTATGTAACTTTAACATCTTTGTCAAAGCCAAATGATAAAACTGAGCAGTCAATCAGATTATTTGCGCTGTAGATTATCTTATTTTGTTCAGCCACCATTAAGGAGAGGGTACGATTTATTCTGCAGTAGATATCCGCAAAAATAACTGTATACCTGCCGGCATAGCATTTCCCCCAGTACCATTTAATTGCCAGATCATCTAGGTACAGGGGATTTTTTCTGTCTGGTTTTACATAATTATGGTCGTGATACCCGGTTGCTCCGGTCAAATTATATTGTTTTTCTTTGTAGAAAAAATCTCCTTCAACCCGTGCCTTTGGTAAAGGAATTATCCAGGAAAAATCGACTTTCTTTTTTCCTGACTGATATGGAATTTTCTTTCCAAAAGGTTTCCACCCCTCTACTTCTCCTGTAAACTTGAAATTACACTTATAACCGGGAATATCTATTTTAATGAAATATACGTGTGGTTCATTACATTCTTCCCATATTTTTACTGCTTCCCTGACTGATATGTTGCATTGTTGAGTATCGGCTCTCAATTCTTCTATAACAAAGGGATAAACAAAACTTTCACTCTTTTCAGGGGTATTTACAGAAATTGCTATTTGTGGA
>Ga0315542_1000504_pt1 | contig 24510 bp, 23 predicted proteins | sample SalMarSW160120MG_FD_202541 | JGI IMG/M metagenome (GOLD analysis project Ga0315542, IMG submission 202541) | Salt marsh sediment microbial communities from the Plum Island Ecosystem LTER, Massachusetts, United States - Salt Marsh Sediment SW1601-20 ... | reverse complement strand
AACACCCGGGAGAGTATGTACGCCAGGGGCTCGAGACCATGTTCGTTTCCCGGCTCTCGGGCGGCGGCCTCGACGTCATAACCGGCCGGGACTTCGGTTCCCTGCTGAGCGAAGAAGAACAGAAGGGCAAGATCACCAGGGAGCGGGTGGAAGAGGTGGCCAGGGAGCGCAAGGCCGCCTATGCGGTCTTCGGCAGCGTCACCACCATCGGGGGAGGATCCAGCCTGGATCTCTCGTTCCTGGACCTGACAAAGACCCCGCCGAAGCTGACCCATGTCTCGGAGGCCATGACCGGGGACCAGTTCATTCCCAAGCTTGCGGAGGTAGCGAACCGTTTCCGGTCCATCATCGAAGGGAGGTATGCGGGAGCCCGGAGGATAGTGGGCGGGGCCGCTCCCTCAGCCCCGGAAGGACCTGGAGGCGGGATTTTTTCAAAGCTCGGGGAGCCCGAGGGGACCGGAGAGGGGGAGGGCTTTTTCCGGCCCACCAGACAGTATGCGGGTTTTGAGCCGACCGGCAGGGTATCCGTTCCCCTGGCCGTGGTATCATTTGATGCGGGAGATTTGATGGGGGACGGGAACCGGGAACTCCTGGTCCTTGGCCGGAATGAACTCCGGATTTACACGAAAAAGGACCAGGGATATGCCCTCAAGGATACCCGGAAGAGCTCCACGGGTGAAGATTACCTGAAAGTGAGCGTCGGGGATGTGGACGGGAACGGGAAGGCAGAGATCTATCTGGTGAGTTTCTACGGGGAACGGGCACGGACCACCGTGCTGGAATGGAACGGCAGGTTCAAAGAACTCTTCCAGAAAACCGGGCACCTCGTGGCCGTGCAGGATCCGGGGGGCGGAGCACCGAGGCTTTTGTATGAGGGGACCCAGATCAACAAGCTTTTTGCCGGCGGGATATCCCTGATGGGCTATGACGCTTCCGGCAGGCTCAAGGAGCTCCGGCGCCTGCCGGAGATCAAGGGCGTCCGGTTCTATTCCCTGACCCCGTACGATCTCAACAAGGACGGCAGTCCTGAATTCATCGGCCTGGGAGAAAACAATTGTCTCCACGTGTGGGGCGGGAACGGGGAAGTCCTGTGGAAGGAAGATGAGTCCATCGGGGGGACCAATAACCGCATCCAGGTAGGGGATGTCCCGAATTATGAAAGCAAGCCGTGGGTGGACATCAACAGCCGTCTTGCGGTAACGGATATCGACGGGGACGGGAAAAAGGAAGTGGTGGCCGTCAAGAACATCCCACTGGTGGGACATATCCAAAATATGCTGGTCTACGTCAAAGCGCAGCTTGTCGCCTACCGTATAGAAGGGGCGACCCTGACCCGGGGCTGGACCACCAGGACGATACCCTACTGCGTGACGGACCTCCAGGCCACCAGGGGCACCCTCTTCGTGGCCGCCCAGAAGGGGAGGTTCAGCAGGATCGGCCCGGGCAAGGGCCGCATCATGTGGTTCAACCTCCAATAAAGGTGGAAATGACGGTGAAAAACAAAAGAGGTTTTGCGAGCGACAATAACGCGGGGGTGCACCCCGAGATTCTGGAGGCCATTGTGCGGGCCAACGACGGGCACACGGTGGCGTATGGAGACGATCCCTTCACCGAGTCGGCCGCCGGGAAGTTCGCGGAAATCTTTGGGGGAGATATCTCCGTCTATTTTGTTTATAACGGCACCGGCGCCAATGTCCTTTCTCTCCGGGCCCTGACAGACTCTTTCCAGGCGGTCATCTGCGCCGAGACCGCCCACATCAACGAGGACGAATGCGGGGCCCCGGAAAAATTCACCGGGTGCAAGCTCCTCGCGATCCCCACGGAAAACGGCAAGATAACCATCGATCAGATCAAGCCGCATCTTAAGTCCCTGGGAAACGAACACCACGCCCAGCCAAAGGTCATCTCCATTACCCAGGCCACGGAACTGGGGACCGTCTACCGGCCGGAAGAGGTCGAGACAATCACTCGATTTGCCCACGAGAACGGCCTGCTGGTGCACCTTGACGGGGCACGGATCTCCAACGCCGCGGTATCTCTCGGGACGGGGCTTCGGGAGATCACCCGCGATCTGGGGATCGACGTGCTCTCGTTCGGCGGCACCAAGAACGGCATCATGTTCGGAGAGGCGGTGGTGTTTTTCACCCCGGCCCTGGCACGGGATTTCAAGTTTATCCGGAAACAGGGGACCCAGCTGGCCTCCAAGATGCGTTTCATTGCCGTCCAGTTCGAAGCGCTCCTCACCGATGATCTCTGGCGCAGGAACGCCCGGCACGCAAACAGCATGGCAGCACTGCTGGAACGGGAAGTGCGCAAGATACCCGGCGTCGCGATAACCCAGCCAGTGGAGGGAAATGCCGTCTTCGCCGCGATCCCTGAAAGGCACGTCCAGGCACTCCAGCAGGAATATTTCTTCTACATGTGGGATGAGGAGCAGTCCATTGCCCGGTGGATGACTTCCTACGACACCACGGAAGAAGACATCATGAATTTTGCCCGCCTCCTCAAGAGAGTCCTGGCTTGAAACCCCGATGAACGCAAAATTCACCCCTGATCCACCAGGAATTTTGCCAAACCACCCGGTGAAACTCTGAATGCAAAAATTATTGGATTTGAATTCGCAGAGATGACTTGAAAATCTCCTCAGAGAGGTTTAGAATTGAAACAGTTGTATTGGAGTCCACAACCCATGAGAGGAGGAAAGCATGAAACAAAAAAGGCTGTTTGTTCTGATGTTCATATTTCTGCTGGGGGGACTGGTGGGGCTCTTTACCTTGCAGCAGCCCGCCCTCGCCGCTGAGAAGATCGTGCAATTCAATAACCCCGGGTGCCAGTGACAATCGACTGCACAAAGTATATGGAGTATACTTATGCGGCTTGACGGCGTGAAAGAGGTAAAGACGGACATACAAAAGAACGAGGTGACCGTCACCTATGATGACACAAAGATCAATTATGACAAAATGGCGGAAGCCCTTACGAAGCGGTATTTTCCGCCCAAAGGCGAGCCGAGATATCTCAAATAACTGTTCCTCCCCTGTGCACGGCGGGCAAGGCTCCCGGGGGCACTGCCCGCCGCCTTTATCGGCGCCCCGCTGAATTCCCCCAAGAAGAGCTCCTCTACCGCCTCAGTACCCCGTAGTACTGCCCGGACTTGTCCATCTTGTCCCCCACCTTGGTCCCGCAGTACCGGCACCGGTATTCATACTTGTCCCCATCGGGAAGGATGAGGAGCAGGTATTTCCTGACCGGCACCGCCTGCCGGCACTTGGGGCAGTACAACTCCGTGGCCTCCAGTTGATCAAAGTCCGCCTGCTTTTCCTGTGCGGAAGGAGGGTTTGACGGAACAAATCCGAATGGATCGCCTCTCATGGTGGTTTCCTTTCATTCCTCTTATTGCCTTTTACTTGCAATTCTATTCTAATAATGAAACCAGCCGAATGCAAGGCCTTAGGACCCGGAACGGAGGGAAAAGCCACTTGACCGGGGATATGAATGACGGGTATGGTACATCTGGATAGAAAATCCCCCCTTACCCCCCTTTTGCAAAGGGGGGAAAGAAGAGGAGGCTTTCCCTCCCCCTTTGCAAAAGGGGGACTGAGGGGGATTTCGATTCATAAAGGAGGAACCATGAAGATCAAACATATTGATCACATCGGAGTGGCGGTCAAGGGAATCGCACAGGCAGGGAAATTCTACACAGATATCCTCGGGCTGAAGATTGAAGGCATTGAAAACGTGGCTGATCAAAAGGCAAACGTGGCCTTCATTCCTATTACGGACAGCGAAGTGGAACTGGTGGAATCAACCCATGAGGATGGACCCGTGGCTCGACACATCGAATCCCGCGGGGAGGGTATCCAGCACATTGCCTTCCGGGTTGAAAACATCGACGAAGCCCTGGCGGAATTGAAGCAAAAGGGGGTAAGACTCATCGACCAGACGCCGAGAATCGGGGCAGGGGGGGCCAGGATTGCCTTCATCCACCCCAAGGAAACCAATGGTGTCCTGGTGGAGCTCTGCGAGCGGGAATAATGCCTGAAGATGTGACATACAAGACCGTCCGTTCCTTTACGTTCAAGGACGGGGCTCTTTCTCCGGAGCATACCGACCTCCTGGCGGAGGTCCCGCTTGAGATCACCATAGACCGGGGAAGGCAAATCCTGATCATGTGTACCCCTGTCCTTGTTAAGGAACTGGTGTACGGTTTCCTGTTCACCGACGGAATCATCAACACCCCGGGCGACGTACGGGCATGCCGTATTCATCCCGCGGAAACCGGACTTTCTGATGACGTTATCCAGGCACGGGTCTCCCTCACAGAAGCAGTGCAGTCCTCCGGAACGGGGCCTCTGAAAAGGGTGTCGTTTTCCAGCTGCGGCGTCTGCGGAAAGCAGAATTACGCCGAACTCAACCCCCGGGTTTCCCGGGTTAAGAGCAGCGCCCGCTTTTCCATGGACGTGATTTTCGCCTGCTCCGGAAGGCTGGAAGCGCATCAGCGTTTGTACTGGCGGACCGGAGGGGCGCACGCTGCATTGCTCCTTGACGCGAGAGCGGAAGCAATCCTTTTCAGCGAGGACATGGGCCGCCACAATGCCCTCGACAAGGTCATCGGCTCCGCCCTTCTGAGGCATATTTCCATGGACGATAAAATCCTTGTTTCCAGCGGCCGGGCAAGCCTGGAAATGATTCTTAAGACCGCCAGGGCCAGCATACCAGTATTTGTTGCCATGTCCCGGCCCACGTCCAAGGCGGTGGAGGCGGCCAAGGTCTATAATATCACCCTGGTGGACCTGGCAAAGGACACCAACAGGATCCACAGTCATGTTAGAAGGATAGAAGGCTTTTGATAATGAAATACCGAATTTCAAAGCCCAAATGACAAATCACTCCCTGTTCAACAACGGCTGAATAATTGATCATGCGGTATAGAGACATTTGCGGGGTTATCCTGGCGGGAGGGAAGAGCAGCCGGTACGGCCGAAACAAGGCCCTGGTTGAAATTGACGGCGTCCCCTTGATCGAACGGGCAATAAGCGTCTTGAAGGGTCTTTTCCAAAGAGTTGTCCTCATCACCAATACACCCGAAGAATTTGCGCGCTTTCATCTCCCGATGGAGGAGGATATCATCAAGGGCCTCGGACCCCTGGGAGGGGTATACACAGCTCTTCGCTCCATTCCGGAAGAATACGGTTTCTTTGTCGCGTGCGACATGCCTTTCCTGAACGCTCAACTCATTACCCATATGATAGATATACGGAAGCAGTACGATGTGGTCGCACCGAAAATCGACTGGAAGATAGAGGCGCTGCACACCCTGTACCGGAAGACCTGCCTGGGAGAAATCGAAAAAATGATCCGGAATCATCAATACCAGGTCATTCGTTTTTTCGACCGGGTATCGGTCCGGTACATGGATGAATCTGAAGTGAGGGAGTTCGACCCTTCATTGAGCTCCTTTTTCAACATAAATCGTCCGGAGGACCTGAAGGAGGCGTAACCGAACAGTCTCAAAGGAGGTTTGTTGAGCCATGATTGAACTGGTACTCGCGGTAGGGCTGGCCATTTTCCTATCGGCCGGCTGTTCCCTGTTCGAGGCGGTCCTCTATTCCGTGCCCCGGAGGCACGTGGAGACCATGGCCCAGGCGGAGAGACGAAGCGCCAGGATTTTCCAGAAAATGCGCGGTAACGTAGAAAAACCCATCGCCGCCATCCTTACCCTAAATACCATCGCCAACACGGCAGGCGCCGCCTTCGCCGGCGCAGCGGCCGCTTCCGTCTTCGGACACGAGGAACTGGTTTTCTTTTCGGCATTCTTCACCCTGGCCATTCTCATCTTCTCCGAGATTGTCCCGAAGACCGCCGGGGTCATTTATGGGAGGTCCCTCATCCCCCTGGTGGCCTACCCTCTCCAGGGGCTGGTGTGGATCATGAGGCCCGCAATCTGGTTGAGCAGCCTCCTCACCGCATTCCTTTCAAGAGGCAGAAAAGGGGACGCAGTGACCTCGGAAGAGATCAGGATTATGGCGCGCTTGAGCCTCCAGGCCGGAGAGATCAGACCCTATCAGAGACAAGCCATAGAAAATATCCTTACTCTCCAGAGCAAGACCGCAAAAGAGGTCATGACCCCCCGGACCGTAGTCTTTTCCCTGAACGAGCACCTTACCTTGAAAGAGGCCTCAGAGGCAGCCACGAAATGGGAGCACAGCCGGTTTCCTGTCTACCATCATGACCAGGAGGATGTGGTGGGCATAGTCCTTACGAAGGAACTTTTCTACGCCCTCGCCCACGGAAAAGGAGAAGAACAACTCACAGAACTCATGATGCCGGTCCATTTTGTGGTGGAAACCGCTCGATTGAGCAAGGTATTGACGGAATTCCTGGAGCTCAGGCAGCACTTGTTCGTGGTGCTGGACGAATACGGCGGGCTTGCCGGTCTCATCACCCTCGAAGATATCCTGGAGGAAATCCTGGGAAGGGAGATCGTTGACGAGTCCGATGAAGTGGCAGACAAGAGAGAACTGGCCAGAAGGCGAAGGAGCGCCGTTGTCTCCAAAGGCCCGGAAGCCTGAATTGCCTCAATGACGAGACATTCCTCTCAATATGACCGAGAACCGACCCTGTGTGCCCCGGATGCGGAAAAGAGCTGCTTTGCCTGTTGCCCCCCTATCCGTCCGGCAGGATATGAGCATATCCGGTACCGGACGATCATCCAGCGAATGCTGAGGGAAAACACTCGGGGTTTTGATTGTCAAAACAGGAACCTGCATCCCATTACGGGGTTCAGTTGCTGGGCCCTTGGCTACCTTGACGATGGCTGTCGCCTCGTGGGGTGCCTTCTGCACCCCGCCCACCATCACGGAAGGGATTTACGGCCGCTTGTGGATTACGATGAGAAGTGCCGCAGAGAAAGCTGTCCCGAATCCAGGGTATTCCTGGCCATGCCCCTCGAATCCCGTCGCTACTGGCTCCGCCTTGCGAAGGGCCTGAACTCTTTTCAGTATTCAAGCAGGCGGTTCAACCCCCTGTTTCACCTCCTGGGATGGGGACAAATCATGCTCGGCCATGTCGCCTCCGAAGGACAGGAAAAGGTCCTCACCCGAAACAGCCTTTCAACGGTCTATCCGGTGCTTGCGAGTGATCTGGACCCGCGGGCCAACGCGTACCTGCTGGGACGAATCATTCTGAATAGCCCTCTCCAGCCCATCAGGACCGAAATATTCTCGCGGAGATTCAAAGACTTCTCGGGCGTCATCGTGTCATGGCTCCGGGAGATGCCATTGGAAAGCAAAGCCCCCTATACCCATCTCCTGGCCCTTGATTCCCTTTTCCTCGATCTCCTTCGGCTGGGCGGGCGTATCAGGAGGATCCATGAAAATCAGGCTCGAGCTCTCAAGAAGAAAGTGGACCGGGCATTGACTGACTTCCTCCATGAGATTCGAACCGGATATTCCGGCGATCCAAAGACGGAAAGAGGCGAAGTCCGGGATGACCGCAGGCGATCTGCCGATGGATTTTTCGAGGCCCTGAATGATCATGATGGACGAAAGTGATCAAAACCTTTTTCCCGAATTTCCGATTCACTGCCATCCGGCCATACGCAGGCAATTCCAGCGACGGCAGTAATCTCCCCGATATCCACGGGAACGGGAATTCTTTTCTTTCTGAAAAGGGAATTCAGCTCCCCCACATGCCTTTCCGGCACGGTAAAGAGGAGCTGATAGTCCTCCCCGCCCGAAATTGCAAATGAATAGGGATCGATCCTTTTTGTCCGGCAGAGGGTGCGCATTTCACGTGACAAGGGAAGCCTCTCCCGGAAGATGCGGGCCCCCACCTGACTCGCTCCACAGATGTGGTCAAGGTCGGAAACAAGGCCGTCGCTGATATCTATCATGGAAGTGGCCAGTCTGGATTGAGCGATCAGACCTGCTTTCTTCAATTGGGGTGCAGGCCGGCTTTGTGCGTCGATGAAGACTTGCCGGAGTTTTCTCGGGGCGGACAGCTCTCCTTTGAGGAGTTTCAGACCGACCGCCGAATCTCCCAGCGTGCCCGTTACGCAGATGTGATCGCCGGGAGAGGCCCCTTTTCGATACAGGACCTCGTCCTTTGCTGCCTCGCCCACAACGGTCACATTGATGAAAAGGCCGCGGGGCGACGAGGAAGTGTCCCCTCCCAGGAGATTAACCCTGTACCGGCGGCATATCTCCTTCATGCCGTCATACAGGGACCTCAAAACACCCATTGCCATGTGAGACGGGACGGCGAGTGAAACGAACAGGTGCCTGGGTTTGCCCCCCATGGCGGCAATATCGCTCAAATTGACGGCGACGGCCTTTTCTCCCAGGTGTACGGGGGCAATTTTCCCCATCATGAAATGGACATCCTCTATCAGGAGGTCCGTTGTTATCAACAGGACTTTTCCGCCGTAAGGTCCGATGACGGCACAGTCGTCCCCAATGGCCTGGATCACATCTCCTCCGGAGCGCAGGCAATCGTTCATGATGGAGCGGATAAACCCGAACTCTCCCACATCTTCAATGTTTTTTTTGTCCTGGTTCATGCCTTTCCCTGCATCTTATGAGAAATATGGGTTGTTTGAAAAGCCTTTTCTTCGGAGTTTCTTACATGGAATGTGACCTATATCGTACCCGTTTTCAATTTTTTTCTCTTGATAATCATTAGACATTCAGTTAGATGAAAGTCCATGATCCAACCTGGTAAGCAGAATGCCGTGACCGATGTGGAGGGGCTTTTGGTCGGCAACTATACCGACCTGGAAGCCATGTGCGGGGTAACCGTCGTCGTCTGCTCCGAAGGAGCAGTAGCTGGAGTCGATGTGCGGGGTTCAGCTCCCGGTACGCGGGAGACGGACCTGCTGCAACCGGGAAATCTGGTGGAGGAAGTTCAAGCGGTAGTGCTTTCCGGCGGTTCGGTCTATGGCCTGGCAGCATCGGACGGTGTGGTACACTGGCTCTCCGAGCAGGGGTTCGGGTTTCCGCTGAACGATTCGCACGTGGCTCCCATTGTACCGGCAGCGGTCCTCTATGATTTGGGGAGAGGAAATAGGTTCATACCGCAGATTTCCGCAGATTGGGGTAAAAAGGCATGCCGGGCCGCCTCAAGCGAAGCCCCGGTACAGGGTTGTGCGGGGGCCGGAACCGGCGCCCTGGCCGGCGCCATAAAAGGAGGTTTGGGAACCGCCAGCCTGATGATGGCATCTGGTATCACGGTGGCGGCACTGGTGGCGGTCAATTCTCTGGGTACAGTCATCGACCCCGTCGCCGGCCGGCCCTGGGAAATCCGGCTGGAACTGAACGGGGAATTCGGGGAACAGGGGAAGCGTACAGTAACCCTCCCAAAAGCTTCGGAGGGGCTGCCCGCTCAAAACACCGTCATCGGCGTGGTAGCAACCGATGCCACGCTTTCCAGAGTTCAGGCTCAAAAGGTGGCCCAGATGGCCCATGACGGTCTCGCCCGGGCCATTCGACCGGCCCACACCATGTTCGACGGGGATGCGATTTTCTGCCTGGCCACGGGCAAACGGGAATTGCCCAACCCACCGGGCGTCTTCATCGCTGCGCATGCCCAGGCAATCAACGCACTCGGCCATGCCGCAGCAGACTGCATGTCCAGGGCCATTATCCGCGGTGTTCTGTCGGCCAGCAGTGTGAAGGGCATGATCGCCTACCGCGATCTCGCGGAGAAAAATCCGTCCGGCGATACCACGGAATCATCGGGCCGGACCTGAACCTCTCAAATCCTGCACTTTACCCGTTTACCCGTTTGGGGCGCTCAAAAAACACATCTTTCAGGTTGTTATGAACAGGTGTATCCTTCAAGTATCCGGGTTGAGCAAGTCCTTCGGCGCCATACGTGCTCTTCGCGAGGTGGACGTAAAAATCGCTCAAGGGCAGATTCATGGACTCATCGGCCCGAACGGTTCGGGAAAAACGACTTTCTTCAACTGCATCTCCGGACTGCTCAGGTCGGATTCCGGAACCGTGGTCCTGGACGCCGAGGACATCACGAATCAGCAACCTCAGGTCATCGCGAACCTGGGGATTCGCCGCACCTTTCAGGGAGGAAAGCTCGTTGGCGGCATGACCGTCCTCGAAAACGTCATGGCGGCAATAAACGAAAGGGTCTGGCCGGCTGCGGTGGATGCTCTGCTGCACCTTCCATTCGTCCGATCGCGCCGGGAAAGGCAGATCGAGGAGCGCGCACTCCGGGCGCTCACCATGGTGGGAATGGAGGGAACGGCGGACCACTGGGCAAGCGATCTCGTGTGGACGGAACGCCAGCTCGTCCAGATCGCCCGGGTCCTCATCTCCGAACCGAAGCTCCTCCTGCTCGACGAGCCTGCCTCAGGCATGGGGGTCCGGGAGATGGAGAAGGTGGAGGAGATCATCCGCAACATTCGAGATATGGGCGTCACTGTGGCCGTGGTGAGCCATGATGTAAAGATGCTGATGAACCTTTCCGACTGGGTCACGGTTATCAATGACGGCGAAAAGATCGCAGAGGGGTTGCCCGCGGATATTCAGAAGAATGCCCGGGTGCTGGAGGCCTATCTTGGCGCAGAATGATTCAAGGGTGCCACTTCTGGCCGTCGAGGACATCTCCGTATCTTACGGTCAGGTGAGTGCGGTGAAACACGCGAGTCTTGCGGTTTTCTCCGGAGAGATCGTGGTCCTCATCGGCGCCAATGGGGCCGGCAAAACTACCTTGCTGGAGACCGTTCTGGGCATCAACACCCCGATTTCAGGGACTATTCGCTTTCTGAAAAAGAGCATCGCCGGGGTGTCGGCCGACCGCAACGTACGGGCCGGTCTCTGTCTGGTGCCCGAAGGACGGGGCGTTTTCGCATCCATGAGCGTCCTCGACAACCTGCTGCTCGGGGCCCACCATAACATGCATAACGCCTCAAACAGCATGCGACGGGTGTACGAATGGTTTCCGATCCTCGAGCAGAGAAAGGAACAGATCGCCCGGACGCTGAGCGGCGGGGAGCGCCAGATGCTGGCCATCGGCAGAGCTCTCATGTCGGCGCCCCATCTGATCATGGTAGACGAGCCCTCCATCGGACTTGCGCCCATCGTGGTAAACGACATCTTCAACATCATTTCGATGCTTAACGGAGAGGGGTACGCGATCCTTCTTTCCGAGCAAAATGCCTACAAAGCGCTCAAATGCGCACACAGGGGCTATGTGCTCGAAACCGGCAGGGTGACCCTTTCCGGAACGGCTGAGCAGCTTCTGGATGATCCAGGCGTCCGGGAAGCGTATCTGGGAGCGTGAGGCATGCAGGCTCTGATCGCTCAAATCATCAACGGACTTTCCCTGGGAAGCATCTATGTCCTCCTGGTCACCGGGTTCAATCTCCTGCTCCTGGTAGCCATGATCATCCATTTTGCTTACCCGCAGGTGGTGGTCTTTTCCATGTACATCACCTGGGTTGTGCTGCTGCTCACGGGAAACAACATCCTCCTCGGGGTGCTGGCAGCCATCGGATCCTCCGTCCTGTTCAACCTGCTGTCGGCGCCGCTGTTTCAGAAGGTCATGAAGAACCGCGGGGAAGTGGACATCAACAGCACCATGGTCCTGTCCCTGGCGATGGGAATGATCATCACGGACGTGCTTTCCCACTCCTTCAACCACGGCCTTCCCATCACGTTTCCCGAGCAGCTCTCCGGAAACAGCCCCGTGCTGCGAATCGGCCTGATCACTATCCTGAGAGGACAGGTGTGGTCCCTGGCCGTTGGAGTTATGGCGGTGTCCGGATTCTTCCTGCTGCTCTACAAGACCCGTGCAGGCCGCGCATTTCGGGCCATTGCGGAAGATCCCAACGGAGCCCGTCTGGTGGGAATTCCGCTGCTCAAGACCGGTCTCGAGAGCTATGCCCTCACAGGGGTTCTCGGGGGCATCATCGCGCTTTTACTGGTAGCCCTGCTCGGCTCTGCCTCACCGGGACTTGGAGAGCAGGTTGCGAACAAAGTGCTGGCGGTTTCAATCATCGCCGGGCTCGGAAACCTTCCGGGAGGGCTCGTGGTCGGGCTTCTCCTCGGGATCCTCGAGGCCGTGGCGCAGGGATACATCTCCGGTTCCTGGTCCAATGTCATCGCCTTCGTGGTCATGCTCGTCGTGATCCTGATGAAACCTTCGGGTTTATTCGGCAGCAAACTGTAGGGGGAGAACGTGTCACTTCCGCTTTACTATTATCTGTCCATAACCGCGGTCAACATCCTCATGAGCTGGACCCTGTACCTGCCGTACCGCGTAGCGCAGCTGCATTTCATCACCGTAGCCAACATGGCGATCTCCGGCTACACGGCCGGATACCTGGTAATGGCCTTGCATGTGCCCTTCGGCCTCTCTCTCGCGCTCGGATTTCTGCTGGGCGGGCTGATCGGGTATGTCGTATCGCTTTTCATCGGAGATGCCCCCACCTTTGCAGTGGTCATGGTTGGATTCACCTTTATTTACATCACCCGCACGGTCATTGAGAATACGCCCGCCGTTGGAGGGACAATGGGAATGTTCGGCCTTCCGAACATCGGAGGGAGCCCTTCGTTCCATCGCTCTGCGATTATCGCCATTCTTTACGGGCTGGTCATCCTGGTGGGGTTCATCATCCACCGCTTCGACCATTCCAGCCTGGGGCGGGCCGCCTCCGCCGTGTTCGCGGACAAGGACCTTGCATTTTCCCTGGGGGTTGACATCCGGAAGCTCGGCATGCTGCTGCAGACCTTCAGCTGCACGGTAGCGGGCGGAACCGGGGTTCTCTACGGGTTCATCTACAAGAGCTTCCATCTGGACTTCTACACCTTCCAGCTGGTGGGAATCGCTATGACCATCATCTTCGTCGGTGGATACACGACGATGTGGGGAACGGTGGTGGCCGCCCCGGTGCTTTACGGCGTGCCGCTGCTCTTTCCTCCCGCGATCGCCGCCTGGCGGATCGTGATCTACGGGGCGCTCCTCATGCTGGTAATGATTGTAAAGCCGGAGGGGTTCATCACCCGCCGAACTGTTTTTCACGTTGAAGCATTTCTTTCGCGGTCGCGAACGAAACTGAATAACTCGTACCCATAAAGGAGGTCAGACGGTGAGAAAAGGAAAATTTGTGGTATTGGCAGCAATTGCGGCGGCGTTCCTGACAGCGAACCTCGGATTTGCCCAGGCGCAGGTCAAAGAATGGCGGGTGCCGTTTCTGAACTGCCTGACCGGACCGATCGCCAGCATCGGAGAATATCTGCAATGGGGCGCCGAGCGAGCAGCCCTGGAGATCAACGAGGCTGGGGGCATCAAGGGCAAGCCGGTGAAAGTCGTCGGTATCGATACGGCATTGGACCCGCAGAAAGGGTCGGTGGAGATGGCTCGTGTCGTAAGCGAGAACACCCTCGTGGCCCTGGGTCCGGTGCCCGAACCGGTGATCATGGCGGCCATGCCCATCGCGGTGGAAAACGGCATGATGTCCATTACCGCCACCACATCGTACGAGTACGCCGTGAAGTTCTTCCCGTGGACGGTTTCCTGGTTTCCGCCCACAGAGGAAAGGCTTGCGGAGCTGGTGGCGGCCTGGGCCAAGCTGCATCCCGCCATTAAGACGGCCATCCAGTTCGTTGAGCCATACGGCCCCTGGCCCGGCATGGCGGAGGCCCACGTAAAGGGCCTCACCAGTGCCGGCGTCAAGGTGCTCGGGAAGATCGACGTTCCCACCGATGCCGTCACCTTCGGCCCCCTGGTGGTCAAGGCCCTGGAGCAAAAACCCGACGGGATCGTGTTCGTGTGCAATGCCGAGAAGATCGCCAAGATCATCAAGGAACTCAGAGCCCGCGGGTGGACCAAGATGGATCACCTGCTGGTCTTCTCCTCGGGCGACGCACCTGAGCTGTACGCGGCGGGCGGAGCGGATATCAACGGGGTCGAGATCTACAACTATATCAACCCCGATATCAATACCCCCCGCTGGAATGCCTTCAAACAGGCGTATATGAAGGCGCATAACGGCAATCAGCCGCCGAGCCTGTCCACCAATTACTACGACGCACTGTACATGATCAAGCGGGCCATCGAAAAGACCGCTGTCACCGGCAATCCAAAGAAGCTCAAGGAAGAGCGGAAGATGATCGCGGAATACATCTTCAATATGAAAGACTTTCATGGCATCATGTTCAACTGGAACATGAAGGACGGGGTTCCCACCGACAAACCGACCTTCATCTTCTCGATCCAGAACGGCAGGAAAAAGCTGATCAGGGAGGTTAGGCCATAGGGGAAGAGCGGAGAGCTGCTTTCTTTGAAGGACTATGATTCATGGTCTCAACAGGGAAAAAATGATGGCAAGTGAAAGCGTGCGGCGGCTTCTGGGGGCTGTGGATTCCGACGAGTTGATCCAGCTCGCTGCCGACCTGGTTCGGATCAACTCGGTATGGGACCCCGAGGCCGGCACCAGCGAGCAGCTGGCGGCCGAGAAGGTTGCCCGGTGGGCAGAGAAGGAGGGATTCCAGGTCTCTCTTGAACCGGTCGCACCCGGGAGACCCAATGTGATTATCGGCTGGCCTTTCGGAGCGGGAACCCGGACGTTGCTGTTTGAAGGTCACACGGATGTGGTCACCCACGGTGATCCTTCCGATTGGAAATACGATCCCTTCGGCGCCCAAATCGTCGGGCGGCGGATGTATGGCCGGGGAACCAACGACACCAAAGGAAACCTGGCTGCCATGCTCATCGCCATGAAGGCCCTGAAGAGATCCGGGATAGTGCTCTCGGGTGCAGTTATCGGCGGCGTTCTCTGCGATGAAGAAGATCAGATGACGGGAGTCCGCCACTTTATCGACAACGGGCATGCGGACGAGGTGACCGCAGCAGTCATCTGCGAGCCGCAGGACGGCATGATCTGCATCTCTCAAAAGGGCGCCATCCGTGCGCGATATACGGTCATCGGGAGGATGAGCCACGGCGCAATGCCGCTTTCCGGCCTGAACACCGCCTGGGCAGTGGCGAGGCTTGTGGACGGGCTTCACCGCATAGAATCACGCTCCATTCAGGTCTTCGGCCGGGATCCGCTGCTCGGATGGCCGAGTTTCACCCCAACGGTCATCCGGGTCCCGGCATCCGGAACACCCCAGCTCAATGTCATGCCGGGAAAAGCGGAGATCCTGGTGGACGTTCGAACCGTCACCGGTCAGAGCCACGATGATGTTCGGCAGGAGATGCGGGAACTGGCACGATGGGTGGAAAAGGAAGTCTCCTCTCACTACGAATCCTATGATGCGTCTCTGGACCTCAAACGGTCAAGAGCGATGCATGTGGAAGCCGCCTTTCTCACCGATCGACCCTGTACCTATACCGATGCAGAAGAGCCGATTGTGAAATCGGCGGCCTGGGCCACCCGCGAGATCTGGAAAAGAGAGCCGGTCTTGGGCGGGGTCCCCGGGGCAACGGACGGCACCTTTCTCTGGGCACGCAAAGGAATCCCCATCGTCACCATGGGAGCGGGAGACAGAGAGGTGCCCCATCAGGTGGATGAGTGGGTGGATCTGGACCAGTTGATCGATACCGCAAAAATCTACGCGCTGACCGCCCTGCACTATCTGGGCCCCGAAAATGGCGCTTGAGCGCTCAATGCTTGGATTAGCAGTTACACCCCACATATTGATACCTTGGGAACAGGGGAACGGGATATTCCCTCCGCTACGTTCGCTTCGCCGTCCGTGGCTCCACTCACTGCGGATGTCGTCCCTTCCGCTGTCCTGCTCCAGGGCCGACATGCGCCGCTCCGGGAACATCCCGTTCCCCTGCTTTCCCGGAAGGGTGCATTTTTGGCCAAATACGTTTGCGTATTCAGGAATCGATGGAGTTAGCAATTCTGACGCAGGAGGTAATTGATGAAAATCACCATTGTGGGCGCAGGCGCCATGGGAAGCCTGTTCGGAGCACTGCTCGCCGAGTCAGGGAATGAAGTCCGGCTGCTGGACGTTTGGAAAGAGCATGTGGACGCCGTTAACGACAAAGGCCTGTCGGTCGAGCGGGAGGGTGAGACTCGTTCAGTCTTCCTTCAGGCCGGAACGGATCCTGTTGAGGCCGACAAGGCAGACCTGGTGATCGTTTTCGTCAAGTCGAGCGAGACGGCAAAAGCCGCAGAAACAGCCAGGGCGGTCCTGCGTAAAGACGGATGGGTGCTCACCCTCCAGAATGGGATGGGGAATGCGGATGCTATCGCCCGGGTGGTTCCGGCTTCCCGGGTACTTGCCGGAACCACCTCCCACGGGGCCACCATGCTGGAGTCGGGAAAAATCCGCCACGCGGGCATAGGCCCCACGGTCATCGGAGCATGGACCGGGGAGGATGCAACCGGCACGCAGAAAACGGCCGAATGTTTCAACCGGGCGGGGATCGAAACGGCGGTCGCAGACGACGTCCGAAAGCTCGTCTGGAACAAGCTCCTGGTCAATGTAGGCATCAACGCCATTACAGCGCTCACCGGAATCCGGAACGGAGAGTTGCTCGACCTGGAATCCACCCGATGGATTTCCCGGACGGCCGTGGAAGAAGCCATGGCCGTAGCCCGGCGCCTGGGTGTTCGGATTCGGGACGATGCCGTCTCCCATGTCTTCCGAATCGCCGAAGCCACCGGAGCGAATCGCTCTTCCATGGGGCAGGACGTGGATCATAAACGCCGGACCGAAATCGGGGCCATCAACGGATACGTGGTTCGGGAAGGAGAAAAACTCGGTCTTCCGGCGCCCGTGAACCGAACCTTGACGGGACTTATGGAAACGCTGCAGGAACACTTTTGATGACAAGGAGGTCAATATCGATGGAACCGCAAAAAGTAACCATTCAGGATGTGATGAAGGCAAAAGAGGAACGACGCAGACTGGTCATGGTGACGGCCTATGACTATCCTTTCGGCCTGATGGCCGGGGAAGCCGGGGTGGATATTGTGCTGGTAGGGGATTCGCTGGGGATGGTGGTGATGGGTCTTGAAGGGACGGTGGAGGTTACCATGGAACATATGATCCACCACATCAAGGCGGTCATGCGGGGATGCAGGGGCCCGCTCGTGGTGGGCGATATGCCCTTTATGAGCTACAATACCTCGATCCGGGACGCCATCATCAATGCGGGACGCCTGCTCAAGGAAGGAGGCTGCGACGCAGTGAAGCTGGAAGGAGGAGTGGATTTTGCCCCCACGGTCAATGCCGTGATAAAGGCCGGCATTCCGGTGCAGGGACATATCGGATTGACTCCGCAGACAGCGAGCGCGCTGGGAGGCTTCAAGATGCAGGGCAGGGATGCTGCGGCGGCCAAAAAAATCATTGATGATGCCAGGGCCCTGGAGGATGCCGGCGTGTTTTCCATTATCCTGGAGGCGGTGCCGGCCCCTTTGGGAAAGCTTGTGGCGGATTCGGTGCTTGTTCCGGTCATCGGCATCGGCGCCGGCCCGGATGTCGACGGTCAGGTACTCGTCACCCACGATATGATCGGCCTGTTCGACAAATTTATTCCCAAGTTCGTCAAGCAGTATACCAAGATCCGGCCGGTTATCCTCGAAGCCATTGCAGCTTATGGAAAAGAGGTTCGCGAAGGGTCTTTTCCGGGTCCTGAAAATTCCTTCAAGATGTCGGACGAAACCCTTTCCCAACTGAAGCAATTGATCGGGAAGTAAAATGGAAAAGCAGATCCTGGCATTGCTGGAAAAACAAGGCCCTTTGACCGGAGCGGAGGTGTGGAATCATATCGGAGGAAACGGCCTCCTGTTGTGGAGAACCTGCCTCCTCTCAAATGAGCTCACCATGGGCACGGTGGGCACCCGGTACCTCCGCCTGGATCGCCGGGTTCCTGGATTCAGCAGGCTCTCCCCTTCTATTTTCCGGGAATTCCTGACCTACTGCGTCCTCGGACTCAAAGACGAGGAGCACGCTGTTCAGGAAAAACGCCGGGTGGTACAGGCGCACATCGAGGAAGTGAGCAGGGCAAAACTGGATCTCGCCTACCGCACCATGTGTTCCCTGGCTTCACATCTGGCGAGCGAGATACCCATCGGCGAACACGCCTGTTTTATCATTGCCGGAGACATTGTCCACGCTATGGCCCACGACGTGCCCAGGCCCGAGCGGAGCACCGGGAAGATGGTGAACGGCTCCGATATGGACATAGTCGTGATCGTGCCGGATGATCTCCCGGAAAGCATCATAAACCGTCTCGACGACGCGATCTTTCGGGAGAAACACCGCCTCCTCATCACGCCGCACGTGCGGGAAGAAATAGACTATGTGCTCAAGCGAACCGCACGGGTCCGGGAACAGCTCAAATTTGACACCTTTCGGCACAAACTGGCCTGCAAGATCATGCAGGAGGGGACCTTTCTCTGCGGGAGTGAAGAACTCTTCCACGAGATAAAGGTGCTGCTGCGGCAATCGGGCGTTGCCGGAGAATTGGAGGTCATGGAAAGACAGGCACGCGTATTCCGCAAAGAGGCGCAACACTACCTCCTCCATGAGGATCCGAAAAAGATCCTCGAGAAAAGCCTCTCCCTTTTTTACCCTGCGGATGAATCGGAAGAGTTCGAGTAGATTAGGATCCTATCGCCTGCCGTATGGCTTCCGAGATCTCCGCGGCATACTGCTCCACTTCGTCCCTGCTTTCTCCTTCCACCATGACACGGCAGAGGGGCTCGGTGCCGGAGTACCGCACCAGGGCCCTCCCCCGGTCCCCAAGTGCCCTTTCTACCCTCTGGATCACCTCCTTGAGTTCCGGAACGGAGACGATCTCCGGTTTTTCCCGGACCCGGACATTAATCAGGACCTGGGGAAATACCGCCATGCAGCGGCCGAGCTCGGAGAGCGGTTTCCGTGACCGGAGCAGGGCGGCAAGGAGCTGGAGGCCGGACAGTATACCGTCACCCGTGGTGTGATGATCCAGGAAAATGAGGTGCCCTGAATCCTCACCGCCGAGGATGGCACCCTTCTCTTTCATGGCCTCCATCACATACCGGTCTCCGACGCGAGTAGTTACCTGTTGAACCCCCATCTCTTCCAGGGCAAACCGCAAACCCATATTGCTCATGACGGTGCTCACCACAAGGTCATTTTTCAACCTTCCCTGATCTTTGAGGTCCCGGGCACAGATGGCAATGATCTGGTCCCCCGAAAGGACCGCTCCCTTTTCATCCACCGCCACCAGGCGATCGCCGTCCCCGTCAAACGCAAGGCCCGCCCGGGCCCCGGTCTTCAGGACCTCCTGTTGCAGCACCTCGGGATGCTGAGACCCGCATCGATCATTGATATTTTTCCCGTCCGGCTCGGCGAAGAGGACTTTCACCGCCGCTCCAAGTTTCCTGAAAAGCTCCGGCGCCACCTGGAACGCAGCGCCGTTCGCACAATCGATCACCAGGCGCATCCCTTTCAGCGGTTGACTCCGGGCAGCCGCTTTTTCCAGGAACTGCAGATATAACCGCCAGGCATCTTCCCGCATCACGGCGCGTCCTGTATCCCCGCCGGCGAGACACTGTTCCTTGGAGAGAATCGTCTCTTCGATTCGTTCTTCTTCGCGGTCTGTAAGCTTGAATCCGTCGGCGGAGAAAAGCTTGAATCCGTTATATTCGCACGGGTTATGGGATGCCGAGAGGACCACTCCAGCGCCTGCCTTGAAGTGACGGACAAGGTACGCGACACCGGGCGTTGGAATCGCACCTGCGAACAAGACCTCTCCCCCTGCCGAGAGCACGCCCGCGGCCACGCCGAACGCCAGCATCTCTCCGGAGATCCTGGTGTCTTTCCCGATCACAACAACGGGGGGCCATTCCGCCCGGCGGCAATAGTCCACAACGGCACGGCCGAGGTTTGTGCCCACCTCCGGGGTGACCGGGAATCTGTTGGCGATACCCCGGATTCCGTCGGTGCCGAAGAGCTTCGTCATGATCCTTTTCTCGATTAATTACATGAATTGCAGGTCATGAAGCTGGCGGAAACGGCCGTTCAGTTCCAGCAGGGCCTGTTCGGCGCCGGATTCCACGATCCGGCCCTGTTCCAGTACGTAGATCCGGCTCGCCTTTCTCACGGTACTGAGTCGATGGGCCACCACCATGATAGTCAGCCCGCCTTTCAGGTCCTCAATCGCTTCCTGAACGAGCCGCTCGCTCTCCGCATCCAGTGCCGAGGCAGCCTCGTCCAGGATCAAAATGGACGGATTGATCAGGATGGCCCTGGCAATCGCGATCCTCTGCCGCTGGCCGCCGGACAGTAGCGTCCCCTGGTCGCCGATCACCGTATTGTATCCCTTTGGTTGCGCCATGATAAAATCGTGGGCCAGGGCCTTTCGCGCCGCGGAAATCATTTCATCCTCAGTGGCATCGGGCCTTCCATACGTGATGTTCGCGGCGACGGTATCGTGGAACAGGAGAGTCTCCTGGTTTACGATCCCGATCTGGCCCCGGAGGGACGAAAGCGTCACATCGCGAATATCCTTCCCGTCAATCACGATACGACCCTCGGTCACATCATAGAATCTCGGGATCAGATCCAGGAGCGTACTCTTCCCGGCCCCGGTGGAGCCCACAAAGCCCACCATTTCCCCTGCCTTAATCTCAAATGAGACGTGATCCAGCACCGTCTCTCCCGGATTATACCCGAAGGTGACGTTTTCGAACACGATGGATTGCCGGTGCCGCGGCAGAGGCGCCGCACTCGGCGCATCCTTTATACCAGGTTCCGTGTGCATGATTCCGAAGACCCGTTCGGTGGCCCCCTGCAGGGTCTTGAGATCGTTGTTGACGGTGGCCAGCTTCTTGGTCGGCGCGTACACCCGGGAGAATGCATAGACCATAGACATGAGTTCCCCCAGCGTATGGTGAAAATAGACCTTGCCCACGATCAGGACCGCGGGCAAGACCAGAAAGACCGTCGCGTCCATAAGGGGGCCGAGACCGATATTCCACCGGGCCCAGTGCATGACCCGGGCGTAGAGATAGGAGGCGAGATCCCTGAATTTTCCCGTCTCTTCGTCTCCCTTCGAAAAGCCCTGGATCACTTTCAGGCATACAAGTCCTTCATGGTAAGCGTTCGTGACCTCCGCGGTGGCATCCTGCACCCGAATTGCATGCTTTTTCACCTTTCGTCCAAAAAGCCTGACGAGCCCGACGATCAGGGGAACAGCGACGAATACCAGGAGCGTCAGTTTGTAATTCATGACGAACAGGTAGATAAGAAAGATGAAGATGGTCAGCGGGTGCTGGATGAGGCCGATGATGATGCGGGACACGCAGCCCTGCATGACCGTCAGATCAGCTGTGGCCCGGGCTATCAGTTCCCCGGATTTCCTCTGCTGGTGAAAACTCAGGGGGAGAGAAACAAATTTGCGGAACACATCGATTCGGAGGGATCGTACAGCCCTGTTTGAAAAGGCGGCAGCGGAAAGACCTCCCAGATACATGGTAATGGATTTGCACACCACCGACACAAAGGCCACCATGGTGAGCAGGATAAGGAGTCCATTGGGGGAGATATTTTCAACCAGAACCAACTGGGTCCGGTGCAGCGAAAGCCAAGACCCTCCCTTAAAGGCGATCCAGGGAATCTTCCAGCTGACCGGATTTGCGCCGCTCTTCATGCCCTCATCCACAAAGGGCTGAAGCAGATAGGCCGGAATGACGACGAACAGGGAAGAAAGTGCCGCGAGCAGGATGGTGGCGATCACCAGTCTCCGGTGTTGCCTCACATAATAGGCTATTTCTTTCCCAAGTATGAAATCAATCATCCGGTCTGCGCCTTTCTCGAGAATTTTCGTGTGCTCAAGAGGTTACAGGACCGCCGGAGGTACTGTCAAGCAGGAATGAATCGATTTTATCATGGACAAATGAAAAGGGATCGTGGTATGGGGTTTCCTCGAAATGTTGTCAAGTTGAGAAGGGCAGTTTACACTTTTCTTCAAAGCACTTGATTCCGGTTCCTCAGAGGAGGTTTTATCGCGATGCTGAGCCTCATGCGCAAGCAAGCCAAGTCATGGCTCATTAAATTTCTGATCGGGATTATCAGTCTGGTCTTTGTCTTTTACTTTGGGTATTCCTTTACATCCAGGGAGGCCTCAAAGTTGGCGTATGTAAATGGGGACCTGATAACACGGCTCGCCTATGACAAGGAATACAGGGATATGGTGGACTCTTTCAGGAAGCAGTACGGAGATGCCTGGAACGATAACCTTATCAAGGTGCTCGACCTCAAGAACAGGGCACTGCAAAATCTCATCAACAGGAAACTGATCAGCCAGGAGGCCCGGAAGCTCGGGTTTGAAGTGACGAAAGCGGAAATCCAGAAGACTATCATGGCCTATCCTGCGTTTCAGACGAACGGACAATTTGATGTGCGGCGGTACCAGATGCTCCTGGATCAGAATCGCATGAAACCGGAAGACTTCGAGCAGGGAATTGCCCAGCAACTCCTGCAGGAAAAATTACAGCAGTTCCTGCTCACCTTTCTCCCGGTCACTGATGATGAATTGCGTGATGCATACACCCTGAGCCATGAGCAGGTAAGCCTCGCCTATCTCCTGATCAAACCGGGCCGGTTTAAATCATCCCTCAAGATAGATCCATCCGCCATGGAGACCTTTTTCAAAGCGCATAAGGAGGACTACCGGGTTCCTGAAAAAATCAAGCTGGACTATATCACCATAGACCCTGCAGATTTCAAGGATCAGGTCAAGGTGACCGAACAGGAAATAAAGGAATATTACAATTACAATATCAACTCATTCAAGATCCCGGAAAAAGTCTGCGCTCGCCATATCCTTTTCCGCCTAAAGGAAGACGCCACAAAGGAGGAAACGGCGAAGGTCCGGAAAAAGGCCGAAGCAGTCCTGAAAAAGGCACGCGCGGGGACGGATTTCGCGAAGCTGGCGAAAGAATATTCAGAGGGTCCCTCCCGGAAAGACGGAGGAGATCTCGGGTGCTTTTCCAAGGGAAAGATGGTGAAACCCTTTGAAGAAGCCGCTTTTAAGCTTAAGAAGGGGGAAATCAGCGGCCTGGTCAGGACACAATTCGGCTTTCATATCATCAAAGTAGAGGACATCCAGCCGGCAAAGACGAAAACCCTCGATGAAGCCCGAAGCCAAATCGAAGATGCCCTGAAAAAAAGCGACACCGCAGACCTGGCACATGAAAAAGGCCTTTCCCTGATAGACCAGATGCCATACGAGGTCGATTTGAGCAAATACGCTGCCGAGAATAAGTTACCCGTGGGGTATACGGACTTTTTTTCATTGCAGGAGCCCATCCCCGGGCTTGGCGGAGATGAAAAACTCAGACAATCCCTGTTTTCACTTGAAAAAAATGAAGCAAGCGAGCTCATAGAACTCCAGGGGAAGTTCTACATCTTCCAGGTGGCGGGCAGGAAAGCTTCCTATCTTCCGGAGCTCAAAGACGTCAAAGATGCGGTGAAGACGGATTTTCTGAACCACCTGGCCGCTGAAAAGGCGAAATCCACTGCTGAAGAATATCTGCATGAGCTGGCAAAAGGAAAGAAATGGGAACAAATCGCCAAGGAATCAGGAGCCAGTCCCGAGGAGACCGGATTCTTCACCCGTCGGGGACCTGTCCCCAAGATAGGCTATGACCAGGAATTGCTGGAGGCAGCCTTTCACCTGAACAAGGACAGGAGATACCCGGACAAGGTCTTCGAAAGCCCTGCCGGTGCGTTTATTATCCAGTGGGAGGCATACAAAGGGATTGACGAGAAAAAATTCCAGAAAGAGAAGGAGCAGTATCGTTTTTCTCTCATGCGCTTGAAGCAGCAGACCGCCTTCCAGACCTGGCTGGACGCCCTCCGGAAGCGAGCAAAGGTAAAAATCGTCGCTCCCCTCACCTAACCAGCTCCGGCGTGTATACATGATGCTCAGGGAGGAGGCCTTTTCTGAAGTGACTGGTGAGAGGGCACCGTCTTTTCGTGACTTATCAGTGGGGGAACCCGCAGCTCGACGCAGTCGAGAATGCGAAGGGGGTAGCTATCCCACGCTGATAAGTCACTGAAAAGACCAGCCCGGAGCCTCGGAACGGAAGAAATGGCTTGTTCCCTGAGCATCCTCGAAGAGGTGCTGATGGCTCCCGCTGCGCGGAAAGAGGTCCTGTGCCGAGGCTCACGGCATGAGGCGGAAGACCCTATCCCTTTTCGTGAGGCTGCTGTCCACGCAGAATCGGGTGTTTGTTTTCGCCTAGGCGGAGGAAAAATCCGCCTCCTTCCTCCTCTTCAATATGGTCGGCGAGCTGGTAATAGGCGGCGCGGGTGAAACGGGCGGGAAATCGTCCGTCCTTGACCATGCAGTAGAGCACGTTTTCTCTGCCCACTGAAAGGGTCTTCGGGGAGAGTTTTTCGACGGAATCATCGCTCAGGTGGAGGGAAAAGGCACTCTCTTCCCCATCAGCCCTTCTCACCACAAACGCGGTATCTTCCACCTCCACAGAACAGGCGCTTCCATGCCAGTGAAGGACATATCGGCCCCAGCTGTCCCGTT
>Ga0315542_1000503_pt1 | contig 24546 bp, 22 predicted proteins | sample SalMarSW160120MG_FD_202541 | JGI IMG/M metagenome (GOLD analysis project Ga0315542, IMG submission 202541) | Salt marsh sediment microbial communities from the Plum Island Ecosystem LTER, Massachusetts, United States - Salt Marsh Sediment SW1601-20 ... | reverse complement strand
GCCCAGAACTGTAATCTTCTCAGGTTTAATAATATCGGCAGCATGGAGTATGAAGTTTCTGCAATTTTCCAGATGTCTGTTCCATTCATTATCCTGTTTCAGGTGGCGAAAAATGAGTCCGTGCTGATAGTCATAGTAACCCATCTTTTGGAGTATCCTGCGATATGACTGATCGTAAGTCATTTGGTGTGCCGGTTGGCTCTTATTTCTTTAAGTTTCATCGCCATCATATCCTGAAATTCAGATGCCAGCTCCTCCGGAATCCGTGAACTGAATTTGTCGGGTGGTACCGGGTCAAAAACCTTAATGATTATCCTGTGGAACCCGCCAAAAATAAACCCATGTTTCGGAAGAACACCACCGCTTCCATCTATCATTACAGGCAGAATTGGGATATCTGCAGAAATTGCCAGCTGGAATGCTCCCCGTTTAAAAAATGCGATCTGGTTGTCAGCAGAACGTGTTCCTTCAGGAAATATCATAATGGAAATCCCCTTTTTCAGGCACAAAAAGGCCTCTTCAAGCATCTTCTCCTTGCTATCCTTATCACCCCGGTCGACAGTAATATAACCAGCCATCTTAAGGTACCAACCCAAGACAGGTACTTTAACAGCTTCAATTTTTGAGATCCACTTATACCTGTATCTCAGGCAGTTAATAAGAAGTATATCAAGGATCGACTGATGGTTGCAAATGATAACATAGGTTTTATCAGGTTCAATTTTCTTTCTTCCTTCAATCTTTATTTTCCAGATTGGGATCACATAAGAAATAATAAGAGCCTGGTATACAAGCATCCAGTGAGTTATTATACGATTCCTGTCAAAGGGCAGTACAATAATCCATACAATTAACGTAAGAGGAAAAAAGAGGAGCATGAGAACAATCCCTTCAAGCCAGAAAATTATTGACTTTAAAATATCCATTCCATTCTACTCTGTGGTTCTCCGTGTAACAATAAATAGTATCAAACCGAAAATACTCAGAAAAAATTAAAGATATCCGATTCATTGAATAAAATATCCTCTACCTCAAGTATTTTAAGCATATCCTCTGCCATATGGCGGCAACTTTTCAGCTTTCCTGCTGCCTGCCGCATCCTGTCTGACCCCTCAATTTCGCATTGGTTTATTATGCCATCTTTCACCATCAATCTGCAATAATGAGGCCGATTGTCAAATTCAAAATTATTAACAAACTGATATTCAGGACCATATGCAAAGTTCCATTCCCATGTCCTATATTTTGATTCCGAAATCGATACTATTTTCTGAAACTCATCTGGCTCAAGTGAAACTTCCATATTATTGTCGTCCTGATTCAGAAAGAACTCAATCATCATATTCCTTAATCCTTCAATACCTTGCACTCCGGGTAAAATTTCTTTCAGGTTCATTACAGACGAAGGGTTCGAACTGACTGCTCTTGATGTATAATTTGCATGGTCTTTTCTTAAAGAATTTCCAAGTGCCTGCAGGTTTGTATCGAAAAGAAGAGTACCGTGGTGCAGCACCCTTTCATGAAAGACATGTTCAGCATTGCCTGATATTTTCAATCCGTTCACCCTGAGATCATTTTTACCTTCAAAGTATGCTGTAACTCCAAGATATTCAAGGTATTTAATTATTGGAAGCGTGTATTTTCTGAAATCGACCTGCTTTCCCTGATCACTTTGGGTAATGAATGAAAAGTTAAGATTTCCGCTGTCATGGTATACTGTCCCGCCTCCTGAAATTCGTCTTATTACAGGAATATTATTCTCAAAAACGTATTTTGTATCTGCTTCCCGGTGAGCAACCTGGTGTTTACCGATAATTACCGATGGAGAATCAATGTAAAGGATCAGATAATCTTCACTTTTGTTCTTTAGCAGAAACTCTTCGGTTGCAAGATTAAAATAAGGATCGTTTGATTTGAGGTTGAGACAAAGCATGGTTCAGGTTAGTACCTTTTTATCTGTAAATTCATACAACTTATATACTCCCCAGCCTATAAACGCGCCCACCATTGCACCACATATAACGTCGCCCGGGTAATGAACACCAAGGTAGATCCTGCTGTATCCAATTACAGAGGCCCATATTAGCATGCATACAGAAAACCATTTCTTCTGTACCAGCATCAGGCTCAACAGGGCTACATTGAAACAGTTTGAAGCATGAGAAGAGACAAACCCGTAAAGCCCGCCGCACTCTCCCCTTACCAGATGCACCATCCCCACCAGTGCAGGCTCATGACATGGCCGGAGTCTGTGAAAAATATTTTTAAAAAGGTGCACCGACACCTGGTCAGAAAGTGTGATTGCAAGAATAACGAATAGCAGAATAACCAGGAATTTCCTTTTATATTTGAACCCCAGATAAATAAGTATTGCAAGATAAAGTGGTGCCCAAATCACCCTTCCGCTGATCGCATACATTACCTTATCGAAAAAGGACGAGTTCAGTGAATTCAGAAAAAGAAAAAGCTGCTGGTCAAGATGCTCTAACATAATCCGGTTTTTAATAGTTTGTCATAGCTTTCCAGAGCATATCCTTAAGAGTGGTCAGCCCCAATCCTGTTAACGACGATATAAACACCCGTGGCAGGTCCGGCAGGTCTTTCCTCACCTCATTTATCAGTTCCTCATCGAGCAGATCCGACTTGGATATTGCCAGTACTCTTTTTTTATCTAGCAATTCAGGGTTATACATTTTCATTTCATTTAGAAGAATATTATATTCCTCACGTATATTCCTGCTGTCGGCTGGTATCATAAATAGCAGTATTGAATTTCGTTCTATATGTCTTAAAAATCTTATTCCCAGCCCCTTACCTTCATGAGCGCCCTCTATTATACCAGGTATATCGGCCATTACAAATGATTTATCATCCCTGTAGCTCACAATACCAAGATTGGGGACAAGAGTTGTAAAGGCATAATCGGCAATTTTAGGCTTTGCTGCCGAAACAACGGATAGAAGTGTTGATTTGCCAGCATTCGGAAAGCCAACCAGTCCGACATCAGCTAGTACTTTAAGTTCCAGAACAAACCAGTCTTCCAGACCCGGCTCTCCTGGCTGAGCATATCGTGGAGCCTGGTTAGTGGAAGATTTAAAATGTACATTCCCAAGCCCTCCACGTCCTCCTTTTACAAGGATCTTTTCCTCCTCATGGCTTGTTATTTCAAAAATAAGATCTTCCTTTTCTGCTGTTTTTGCCACAGTTCCCAGGGGTACCTCGATGATGACATCTTTGCCGTCTGCGCCCGTCGACTGCTGCGCTCCTCCGTTAATACCATTTCCTGCAAAAATATGACGCTGGTATTTCAGGTGCAGGAGTGTCCACATCTGGTCATTGCCGCGAAGTATAATATGTCCGCCTCTTCCTCCGTCACCACCATCGGGACCACCCTTTGGGACGAACTTTTCCCTGCGGAAATGAGCTGACCCGGCGCCACCGTTACCCGAGCGACAGAAAACCTTTATGTAATCGACAAAGTTAGAACCAGACATATTATTGCTTTAATAAATTATCATTTTCTGATAAGGATGAGGAGAAGAAGTGATGGGGAGAGGGGGAGATTAATTTTCCCATTCACCCTCTCTCCCCTTCTCCCTTTCGATTATGATCCATAATTGTAAATTTTCTAATTAGAGCTTTTTCTTCATATATCCTGCCAGTCGTCTGAAAATATCTTCAATAGTTCCCATACCGTCAACCGGCTGGTATATACCACGTTTACGGCAGTATTCTATTATAGGTTCGGTTTTTTCCTTATAAACATCGATACGGTTTTCAATAACTGCCGGATCTTTATCATCAGGTCTTCCCGAAATTTCCGCTCTGGTAATCAGTCTCCTTACAAGTTCATCATGATCCACCTCGAGAACAAGCATACGGTCAATCTTCATCCCTCTGTCGTTAAGCATCGCCTCAAGTTCCTCTGTCTGGGCAACCGTTCTCGGGAAACCATCAAAAAGGAATCCTGTAGATCCTTTTATACTGTCGACCTTCGCAGCTATCATTTCAATTACCACCTCATCGGGAACAAGCTGCCCTTTTGACATTATTGAACTCATCTTTTCTCCCAGCTCCGTTCCTGCGGCTATCTCGGCGCGCAGCATATCGCCGGTTGAAAGATGAGTAAGATTGAATTTCTCTGCCAGCTTTATTGACTGGGTACCTTTGCCCGATCCGGGAGGTCCGAAAATTAAAAAGTTAACCATAAAAAATAAATTAAGTAATATAAATTATGAATTAATGAACAAGGGTATAAACTGAGGGCAAATTACGACCGTAGCCATCATAATCAAGACCATAGCCCACAACAAAATCATTCGGAATCTTAAAGCCGATATAGTCTATTGGTATATTCTTCAAATAAGCGTCAGGTTTAAAAAGCAGAGCTGCAATCTTGATGCCTGTCACCTTTCTTATAGTTAATTCACCAATAATTCGTTCGAGGGTATGACCGGTATCAACAATATCTTCAAGTACTATTACATTCATACCACTTATATCCTCATTCCATCCTATAAGTTCCTTAACGGATCCGGAAGTTCTTGTTCCTTCATATGACGCCAGCTTAACAAAAGAGATCCTGGCTTTAAGATCAATACTTTTAAACATATCGGCAGCAAACAGGAATGCTCCATTAAGTATCCCGAGGAATACCACTTCCTTGCCTGCATAATCCCGATTTATCTCCTGCGCCATCTCATGTATTCGCTTGCTGATGGTTTCTCCTGTAATAAGCTCCCGGAACTTTTTATCTCGTATTACTGTTTCTTTAGCCATTTATTTATCTGGATTTAATGTTAGTTAGCCTGCTCCGGAAAGCTGAAGAGTCCGAAAGCAGCGGGTCATTATAATATTGAATCTGTGTGTTTAAATGCATGTGGGTTTTATAATGGAATTTTTTGAACATCAAGCTGGTGCGAAAATATGAAAATAATAGCTTATTTTTGCTCCGGTCAGAAAGTTAAATATAATTATTTCTATGGAACCATTAGTAAGCATAATAATGGGAAGCACTTCCGACCTGCCTGTAATGGAGAAGGCAGCACAGGTTCTTAATGATTTCAGGATACCTTTTGAGTTTAATGCTTTATCTGCTCACAGGACCCCTGAAGAAGTTGAAAAGTTTGCAAAGGGTGCGGCAGGAAGGGGTATTAAAGTTATCATAGCAGCAGCAGGCATGGCTGCTCATCTTCCGGGTGTCATTGCCGCAATGACGCCATTGCCTGTAATAGGTGTTCCGATAAAAGCCTCCCTTGAGGGTCTCGATTCAATATTCTCTATCCTCCAGATGCCTCCCGGAATTCCGGTAGCTACTGTCGGCGTTAATGCTGCACAGAATGCAGGTATATTGGCTGCGCAGATAATAGGCACAGGCAATGAGGAAATAATGAAGGATGTCGTAAAATTCAAGGAGAATCTTAAGAAGAAGATTGTTGATGCCAATGAAGAGCTTAAAAAGGTAAAGTTTCCATATAAGACCAATTGAAGACTACCACCCAACCCCTCTCGTCCTCCGGCTGTGACAGGCTCTGAAGACAGGCTAATTCAGTACCGGGTGAAACGACCCCCCGACCCCCCGACCCCCCTGAAGGGGGGCTAATACAGTTTAAGTAATTAAAAATTATGCATACGAATATAGTATAATTATCTATAATGCAGAGTATTAGACCCCCTTTAGGGGGTGGCCATACGTAGTATGGCCGGGGGTGTCTTCTGTAACTATAAGGCAAAATAAAAAAAACAATCCTTTTTTTCGGATTAATTTTTTTTGTACCTTAGTGGTTTATGCCAGAAACAGTTGTTCTCGCTGCACAAAATATCTGTTTCGATTGTTTTTATTTTCCTGACCATTTCCGCTTACGGAAGCAACCCATACAGGGTATCTGACGGTGCCGGAGAAACAGGAATGGGATCTGTTTGCGTCATGCGCCAAGGATTCTGGCCATCATTCAGGAACCAGGCTTCTCTTGCTAATAATACTTCATTGTCGATAGGGATCAACTACGAAAACAGATTCGGCATCAATGAGTTGGGAACGAAGACTGCAGGCCTTATTTTACCTGTCGGAAAGACATCGCTGGGTCTTATTTATTCACATTTCGGGTATTCAGACTTCAGAAGGGAGATGGGAGGCATTGCATGCGGCATGGCCCTTTCCGATAATATTGCTGCCGGCATCCAGATCGATTATTTTTCAGAAAAGACTTACGGGGAATATGATAATTACCAGGCAATTACATATGAAGCCGGCATTTTATTCATGCCTTCTGACAAAATCAGTATTGGTGTTCATCTGTTTAACCCTGTTCCGAATTCTATCAGAAAATCATTCCTGCCGGTGTCATTAAGGGCCGGAGCCGGTATTGATCTCAGCAAAGAGCTTTTTGCAGGGGTTGAATCAGAGATGAGCTCAGGTGAAAAACTCATTATTCGAACAGGGTTTGAGTATGAGGCAGCAAAAAAGCTTTGGCTGAAGGGAGGATTCAGCACTGAAAATACATCCTTTACCATGGGGCTTGGTTACCAGATAAAATCCTTAAAACTCGACCTAGGTTTTGCATCACATGAGAGACTCGGAATTACCTCAGCTGTTTCTATTGTATATATAATAAAATAAAAAAAGTTTAACCGAAAATAGAGCAAAGTAAAAGCGGAATTAACGGACAGGAATGATGCTATTTTTTGAAGAACTTACACAGAGGATCACAGAATCCGCCTTCGCTGGTGCTTCGGCGGATAAAAAGACACAGAGAACCACAGAGAAAAATAAATAATAATCAGGTATGGAAATAAACGAAATTACAAGAGTGATAATAGGTTGTGCAATTGAGGTACATAAAAATCTGGGACCAGGTCTGCTGGAATCCGCATATGAAGAGTGCCTGGCTTTTGAACTTAGTAAGGCTGGATTGAGTATTAAAAGACAACAACCTGCTCCGGTAGTCTATAAGGATATAAAACTGGACTTTGGTTACCGTATCGATATTTTAGTTGAGAACCTGGTCATAATAGAACTTAAGGTGGTTGATGAATTCAACCCCGTTCATGAAGCCCAGATTCTTACCTATATGAAATTTGCCAACAAGAAAATCGGTTTACTTATAAATTTCAATGTTATGATACTTAAAAGCGGTATCAGGAGATTCATAAGATAACCTCTGTGGTCCTCTGTGACCCCTCTGTGAAGCTCTGTGTAACAAATAGAAGTAAATGAAATACCTATTCAAAAATATTTTACATTATTTTTTAATGATAATTCTATTCTTCCCTTTCAGTGCAGAATGCCAGGAAATAGCTGTTTCAGAGGTAATTACAGATATTGCGGAGGAACTGGCAGCCAATGAAACAGATCCTGAGGGAGCATCACTGCTGACTGAACAGCTTTACGAATTATATGAAAAACCTGTAACCATAAATTCAGGAACCATTTCCGAGATCTCCAGGCTCTTTTTCCTCTCCGACTTCCAGATCAAATCACTGACAGATTATATACAAACAACAGGTAAGATAGTCTCACTTTATGAAATAGCAGCCATTCCGGGATTTGATCGCTCCGTTGCAGAAATGATAAGTCCTTTTATATCGTTTGGCTTAATTGCTGATAATATACCTGATTCATTAAAATGGAACAATACCCTGCTTACAAACCTGATCGTAAACCCCGGAGAAAGAGATACTTCATTATCGGGCTCATCCCTTAAATTTCTTACAAAATACAGGCTTAGGGCCGGTCCCTTCGAAGGAGGATTTACAATCGAAAAAGACCCGGGAGAAAAATTTTTTACCGGATCACCACCTCTTCCTGATTTTTTCTCAGCACATGCATCTTATTCCGGAAAAGGAGTGGTTAAAAAAATTATAGTCGGCGATTTTTCATCCCGTTTTGGCCAGGGGACCAATATAAATACAGGAATACGTACAGGATTGTCGCTGACTTCACCAGGATATATGTCAGCAAGAAATGAAATAAGACCTTATACATCAACTGATGAGAATAACTATTTCAGGGGTGTTGCAGCAGAATTCAGTCTCAGGAAATTTGATCTCTCAATCTTTTGTTCATACAATAAAATTGATGCAACACCTGCGTTAAGGCCTGATTCATCTTACACATATATTGAAAACCTTTACCGGACAGGCTTACATACAACTTCCAGTCAGATATTGAAAAAGGATATTCTCTCTGAGACGGCCAGTGGATTTAATTTCTCATGTAACCTTACATCAATGAAAATCGGAATGACATGGTCGGCAATTATGTTTTCTATTCCCATATTGGCTGAAGTTACAGATCCTGAAAACCTTTATGATTTTAATAACAGAAAAAACAATATATTCTCATTGTATTACAACAGCCTGATCAGCAGGATTCTGCTTTACGGTGAAATCTCGTTAAATAACATGGATAATTTTGCCGTTGTACAAGGGGCAACCTTAAGGCCATCTGACAGATTATCAATAAATGTTCTTTACAGGGATTATGCCCGGGAGTTTATCAGCTTCCACGGAAATGGTCCGGGTAACAGTTCGCATAACAATAATGAGAGGGGGATTCTGGGAAATTTTACTTTCGAGGCAGCAAAGCATCTCTTCATCAGTGCGGGTTGCGATCTTTGCTATTACCCGTGGTTAAGGTACAGGTGCAGCTTCCCCTCTATGGGTAAGAGATATGAAATTAGGATTCAATATCTCCCATCCGAAAAGATTACCTGTGATTTTCTGTATAGTTACCGGCATGCAATGTTTGATGACCAGGCAGATCAGGGTATTTCAGGAATTGCAGAGACCATAAGCCGTACGATAAGAGGAAGTGTAAAATATACACTTAATAATTGCCTCACAATGGCAACACGACTGGACTATAAGGTTGTTGATCCCTCTGGTAATAAAGGCATGCTGATGATGCAGGATATAATTTACAGGTTTCATCAATTACCTTTGACTTTCTGGTTCAGATATTGCATCTTCAATACAGACGACTGGGATACAAGACTTTACACGTATGAGAATGACCTGCTTTACAACTTCAGCATTCCCGCTTTATCTGGTGAAGGAAGCCGCAGTTATTTAATGATAAAATGGAAGATCGGGAAATTTTCAGAGCTCCGAATAAAATATGGATTGACAACACTATTAAGAAATACAGATATAACAGAGGATAAAGACGAATTAAAATTACAACTCCGCCTTTGGTTTTAATCCCGCACAAACACCCACCCTGCAAGATTGCCAATCATCTATAATACATAATGCATTTCTTCAATCTCCCCATCACCCTCCCCTGTCCATCGAAGTTTCAGCGAAGGAGGATAACCCACTCTCCCTTTCATCTTATAAGGTAACATTCGGTTACAGAATTACCTGTCAAATGGCGTCTTGATATCGCGTACGTTCAACTGAAGATTCCTGTTTCCCCTGAATTCATTCATTTCAAGTGAATAGCAGACATCAAAAGGATTTCCTCCTTTTATATATTCAAAATGATCAGCCTGGTTGAACGCTATTGCAGGAACTGTTGCGGCCGTTGAATTATCCTGGAGAAGATCCAGCTTCAGGTGCTCACCGCTTGATCCTACCATCCGTCCGGTCCCGGCATCAAAGACATTTCTTGAAACAAAAACTGGCGACATGTTCTCAGGGCCAAAGGGTTGGAATTGGCTCATCACTTTGAAAAAATCCTCGTTTATCTCTGAAAACCGGAGTTCGGTATCTATAAATACCCTGGGGACCAACTGGTCTTCAGTTATTGTACTGTTAACATATTGTTCGAATCTCTCAATAAATGGCTTTATATTCTCTTTCTTCAAAGTAAGTCCGGCTGCATACATATGTCCGCCGAAGCTTTCAAGCAGATCGGAGCAGGATTCTATAGCCTGGTACAGATCATAACCCTGTACCGATCTTGCTGATCCTGTTGCAAAACCATTTGATTCAGTAAGTATTACAGTAGGCCGGTAATAAATCTCAATAAGCCGTGAAGCCACAATTCCGATCACTCCTTTTTTCCAGTCAGGATTATACAACACTGTCGTTTTTGCATTGAGTGTCCGCTGATCCTCCGATATCATCCGCATAGCCTCACTGGTGATCACCCGATCGATACTTCTTCTTTCAATATTGAAGTTGTTTATCTCCTTGCTTATCCCTGCCGCGAGTGCTATATCGTCTGATATAAGAAGTTCCACTACTTTACTGCCCGATTCCATTCTTCCCGCGGCATTTATCCTGGGACCTATTTTAAAAACCACATCTTCAACTGTAAGCGCCCTGGATACTTCAGCTTCTTTTATTATCTCCTTCAAACCGGTACGGGGTGATTCATTAAGCTGTTTAAGCCCGAAATATGCCAGTATCCTGTTTTCACCGGTTATCGGGACAATGTCTGATGCAATACTAACAGCTACAAGGTCGAGATAATGAGAAATATCGCTGAAAGGTATGCCCATTATTTTTGAATAGGCATGAATCAGCTTAAAGCCCACTCCGCATCCCGACAGTTCCTTATAAGGATAGCTGCAGCCAGGCTGCTTGGGATCGAGTACTGCAAGTGCTTTTGGGATCTCTTCGCCGGGGTAATGATGGTCACAGACTATTACATCAATTCCTTTGCTACTTGCATAACGTATTTTTTCAATCGCTTTAATACCGCAATCAAGTGTGATAAGTAGCTTACAGTTGTTTTTATAGGCAAAATCTATCCCCATTAATGATACACCATATCCTTCTTTGTATCTGTCAGGAATATAATACTCCACATTTGAATACTGTTCCTTCAGAAAAGAATATACCAGAGCAACAGCAGTTGTGCCATCTACATCATAGTCGCCATAGACGAGGATCTTTTCGTTTCTTTTAATGGCAGTTGAGAGTCTGTCTACGGCTTTATTCATGTCCTTCATCATGAAAGGATCGTGGATATATTCAAGGCTGGGATTAAAGAAAGTACTGGCCTCCTCAGGATTGGTAATATTTCTCTGAACCATCAGGTTTGCCAGCGATTCAGACACACCCAGAGCTCCTGCCAGACGCTTGATTACAGCACTGTCTCCCCTCTCTTTTATTACCCATCTCTTTTCCATCAGCTGCTTTTATTTCCCCATTTCAGATCAAATACTTCCCTGAACTTACTTTTAACAACATCTTTTATCTGGTTCATGTCCTGCTTCTTCCCCAACTCCTTCTCAAGAGATGTAACCCCCTTATCAGTAAATCCGCAGGGGTTGATATAATTAAAATATCTGAGGTCGGTATTGACATTAAAAGCGAAACCATGCATTGTTACATATTTACTGGCTTTCACTCCTATTGCACATATTTTTCTCGCTCTGTCCGTAACATCAGGATCAAGCCACACTCCGGTACTTCCCTCCAGCCTTGAACCAGTAATGCCCAGCATCGACATGCTTCTGATGATAACCTCCTCGATCCTGAAAATATATTCTTTCAGGCCAATCCCGATCTCTTCAAGATCAAAAATCGGGTATCCGACAATCTGCCCCGGACCATGATAAGTTATATCTCCTCCCCTGTCAATCCTGTAAACCGAAGCACCGTTAGTCTTAAGTTGAATGGAATCGATCAGCAGGTTATTTTCAGAGCCGTTCTTGCCAATGGTATAAACGTGAGGATGTTCTACAAATATTAGTGTCCCGGACTCAATATCTTTTACGCCTTTTTGATCTTTCCCTGTCTCTCTTTTTTTATCAACAAGCTTTTTAAAGATCTCTGCCTGGTAATCCCAGACTTCTTTATAATCTTTCAGTCCAACATCCTCATATTTAACACTATAGCTCAATTACTGCTTCCTTATTATGGAATCCAAATATAATTAAAATTATCGAGCATATACATGTTTGCCGGCATGAAAAGAGGAACGTACAAGAGGTGAGCATTCCACAAAACTGAAACCTTTTGAAAGTGCATATTCAGTGTAATTTTCAAACTTCCCGGGCGAAATATATTGAACAACATCCATATGTTTTTGTGACGGCTTGAGATACTGCCCGATGGTCACTACTTTGCATCCTGAATCATACAGATCATCAATGGTTTCAAATATTTCATTTTCATTTTCTCCCAGTCCCAGCATAAATCCCGATTTGGCAATTTTACCTTCAGAAGAAATATACCTGATTATATCGAGGCTTCTCTTATACCTGGCTTTCGTTCTGATCAAAGGAGTTAGTCGTCTGACTGTCTCAACGTTATGAGAAATAACGTCCGGATTTGCATCAATGATCATCTGTACATTTTCCTGTTTCCCGTTAAAATCAGGAATCAATGTTTCGATTGTCAGGCCTGGATTTATCTCTTTTATAGTCTTAACAACCAGTGCCCAGAATGATGCGCCTCCGTCCTGAAGATCGTCTCTGTCGACAGAGGTAACTACGCAGTGTTTCAGGTTTAATGTCCGTACTGTTTCAGCCAGACGTAAAGGTTCTCCCTCGTCGGGGGGCAAAGGCTTTCCCGTTTTTGTGGCACAGAATCTACATGCCCTGGTACAAATGTCACCAAGTATCAAAAAAGTTGCAGTCCCTTCATTCCAGCATTCCCCTATATTGGGACAATTGCCGCTGGTACAGATTGTATGGAGATGATTATTTTCAACAAGTCTCTTGACCCTTGTATAGTTCTCTCCGCTTGCTCGCTGCATCTTAAGCCATCCCGGTAAGCGTCTGCCTTTTTGCATTATATTTTTCTAATGAATGACAAAGGTAATAAAACTCCGTGGTTCTCTCCCGATAGATCGGGACAAGTTGTGTTTACTTTGTGGCTCTCGGTGTAAGAACTTGCACTGAGGACCACAGAGAAGTCACAGAGATTCACAGAGATTCTCAGGGAGGAAAATAAATCACTATATTTGTTTGGCCCCAAAACATAGTGTTTTTCTAATATATATAATATGGCAAATAATGAATTGAAAGTAAATCATAGCTATCAGAGAGTTATTGGTGAATATCCTAAAGTAGGTATACGTCCGACTATTGATGGTCGTGAACGTGGAGTGAGGGAGTCTCTTGAAAAACAGACCATGGGTATGGCAAAGCTTGCAGCGAATCTCATCAGCAGACATCTTAAATATCCGAACGGGAAGCCGGTTGAATGTGTAATTGCCGATTCCACAATCGGCGGTGTTGCGGAAGCTGCTTCATGTGCCGGGAAATTCAGGAAAACAGGAGTCGGGGTGAGTCTTACGGTTACTCCCTGCTGGTGCTACGGCAGCGAGACAATAGATATGGATAATGAAATGCCAAAGGCAATCTGGGGTTTCAATGGTACAGAGCGTCCCGGTGCGGTATACCTTGCAGCTGCACTCGCCGGGCATACAATGAAAGGATTGCCTGCTTTCAGCATTTACGGACGTGATGTTCAGGATTCAGGCGATCAGACTATCCCTGATGATGTAAGTGAAAAGATACTCAGGTTTGTCCGTTCCGGTCTTGCCGTTGCTTTTATGAAAGGAAAATCGTACCTGTCAATGGGTTCTGTTTCAATGGGTATTGCCGGGTCGATCGTCAGGGAAGATTTTTTTCAGGAATATCTCGGGATGCGCAATGAATATATCGACATGAGCGAGTTCAACAGGAGATTGAACGAAGGAATATTTGATAAGGAAGAATTCAAAAAAGCTCTTGCATGGACAAGAAAGAACTGTATTGAAGGAAAAGACATCAATTCAAAACCAAAATCCAGGGCACGTAAAGATGAAGAGTGGGAGATTGTAGTCAAAATGACAATAATTGCTCGCGACCTCATGGTTGGAAGCCCGAAGCTTAAAAAGCTTGGTTTCGGTGAAGAATCTCTGGGTCATAATGCTATTCTTGCAGGTTTCCAGGGACAACGTCAGTGGACAGACCATATGCCTAACGGTGATTTCCTTGAAGCAATGCTCTGTTCCTCGTTCGACTGGAACGGCATCAGACCTCCATATCTCGTTGCCACTGAGAACGATGCCATGAACGGCGTCCCAATGCTGTTTGGTTATCTGCTGACAAATACAGCACAGATGTTTTCTGATATAAGGACTTACTGGAGTCCGGAAGCAATTAAAAGAGTTACAAAAATCAAACCTTCCGGGCTGGCGGCAAATGGAATAATTCACCTGATCAATTCAGGGGCCTCTGCTCTCGATTTTTCAGGACGTCAGACAACTAAGGGCGAAGCCTGTATCAAACCTTTCTGGGAGATAACTTCAAAAGATGCAGCTGCCTGCCTTAAAGCCACAGACTGGCCTCCGGCAGACAGCGGATACTTCAGAGGCGGAGGATTCTCATCCCAGTTTGATACCAAAGGTGAAATGCCTGTAACCATTTCCAGGGTCAACCTTGTTAAAGGCCTTGGCCCTGTCCTTCAGCTTGCAGAAGGATTTACTGTTGAGCTTCCTGAAAAAATGAATAAGATACTGACTGACAGGACCAATCCAACCTGGCCTACAACCTGGTTTGCTCCAAGACTTACCGGTAAAGGTGCCTTTACAGATGTATATTCCGTGATGGCCAACTGGGGAGCCAACCACTCTGCCTCCAGCTACGGACATATAGGAGCTGATCTTATCTCCCTTGCCTCTTTGCTGAGGATACCTGTATGTATGCATAATGTACCGGAGGATAAGATCTTCAGACCAAGCTCGTGGAATGCCTTCGGAATGGATAAGGAAGGATCCGATTACAGGGCATGTCAGACTTATGGTGCACTTTATAAATAATTAAAGGATTAATTAAAATACGATGGAAAATAATCCTGATTCCAGGAAAATTGAGATCGGGGAAGATACCCTAAGGGATATTAATACAACCCGAAAATGGACCATGTTCCTTGCCATTATTGGTTTTATAGGTATCAGCCTGGCCATTATATTTGGGTTATTTGCAGGAGTCTTTCTGACAATATTTAATACTTCAGATGCTTTGGCAGGATTCCCTGAATGGTCATTTTTTATCATGATCATACTGGCAGGGGCTATCTATTTATTCCCTGTTTTTTTCCTTTTCCGATATTCAAAACATTCCGCCAATGCAGTAAAAACTCTGGACAGCCGTGAACTTCATAAAGCGCTGAAGAACATGAAGGCCTATTTTGTCTATATCGGTATTTTAATAATTGTCATGCTTATTATTTATATTGTTGCATTTGCAATAGCAGGAGTCTCAGTGGCTTTAAAAGGTATGTGATAAATCTTTTATTAAACAGTGTTACAGCGTGTCAATTCTGTGCAGCCATCGTCAAGCTTATAGCTGCCGAAGGCGACACCGTGGTTCGGTTTTTAGTTAATCCAAATTTATTTTATGCCGGGAGGAGATATTGTAATTGTTTTTGACTGCGGTGCGACAAACGTCAGGGTTATTGCCATTAACAGCAAGGGAATAATTCTTGCTTCAGAATCGCTGCCTAATAATACCAAACCGGATCCCTTCTATCCTTCTTACAGGATCTGGGATGTTGACGAGATCTGGGGAAAAATGTGTCAGACCTCGCTGAAAGTTACTGGGAACATCAATAAAAATGAAATTGCGGGAGTTACTGTAACCACATTCGGTGTTGATGGAACACTCTTTAACAAAACAGGGAAGATGCTATATCCGGTCATTTCATGGCAGTGTGAAAGGACCAGCCCGATAATGGCAAATATAGGAAAATACATCCCTCTGGCCGATCTGTATAAAGAATGCGGCGTTCTTCCGTTTACTTTCAATACAATTAACAAGCTCATCTGGTTTGTTGAACAAAAGCCGGATATTATCGATAAAAGTTACAGGTTCTTGTTTATGCCGTCAATTTTCTCCTTCTTTCTTACAGGTGAGATGGTCAATGATACAACAATGGCAGGGACCTCAATGGTGACAAGTCTTTCCTCACGAAAGTTTTCAGATAATATTCTCGGGAAAACCGGATTCCCTGCTGAAAAGCTTGGAGATACAGTGGAAGCAGGGACTGTGACGGGAAAAGTTACAACCGAAGCTTCAAAGGTCACTGGTTTACCTTCAGGTATTCCTGTTGTTGCCACCGGACACGATACGCAGTTTGCAATATTCGGATCGGGAGCTGAAAAAAATCAGCCGGTGCTCAGCTCTGGAACATGGGAAATCCTGATGGTAAGGTCTGAAGCCTGTAAATCAGGAAAAGAGCAGCTGGATATGTCAATAACCACGGAGCTTGACGCCCGTCCCGGACTGTATAATATCGGTAATCAATGGATTGCCTCAGGTATACTTGAATGGGCCAGGAGAAACCTTTACAATGATATTAAAGAAAATGTTTATGAGAAAATGATCGCAGGTGCGGAGAAAGTACCAGCCGGTTCAAATGGAATTAAGATAGTACCTAAGTTCTATGAAGAGCTGAAGGGGAAACCCGGAGGTCAGATACTCGGACTGACAATGGAATCGACTCGTGATGAGATTTATCGCGCAATGCTGGAGGCTCTTTCTGAAAGGCTTATTGAAGGAAAGAATGCGCTCGAGTCAGCAGGAGGTTTTAAAACCGATAGTATAGTATGTGTCGGAGGCGGATCAAAAAACAGGTTGTGGAACAGGCTGAGAGCTGCATATACGGGAGTGCCGATAAAAGTGATTGACCAGAAAGAAACGACAGTGCTGGGAGCTTCTCTTTTTGTACAGGCAGCATGTGGTAATGCAGCTTCCCCTGAAGATGCCAGGGCTGGAATTGATTATAAAACAGAAATCATAGAACCAACCCCCCGTTCCCCCCTGAAGGGGGGCTAGATACTGCACTGAATTAGCCCCCCTTCAGAGGGATTGGGGGCAGATTATATTTTAAAGACTTAACTATCATGTACTTATGGAAACAGCATATTTCAACGGGAAATTCCTGCCTCAAGAAGAGATCAGCATCAGTCCCGACGACCGTGGCTTCATCTTTTCCGACGGTATTTATGAAGTAGTGAGATGGTATGAAGGATCTTTCTACGACATGGAGAGTCATCTTATAAGACTGAAACGAAGTTTAAGGGAATTACGTATTAACTGGGCTGATGCCGATATGATCCCTTCAATTGCCAATGATCTGATTAAGAGGAACGGACTTGAGAAGCAGCCTGCTATGGTATATATTCAAATTACCAGGGGAGCTGCCAGACGAACGCATCACTTCCCTTCACCAGAGGCCGCCCCAACGGCTTATGCTTATCCTTTTAGTTTCACACCCGACAGAGAATCCCAGGAAACAGGGATCAAAGTCATGCTAAAAGAGGATATAAGATGGAGCAGGTGCGATATTAAATCTGTATCTCTCCTGGCAAATACCATCAGCTTCCAGGAGGCAAAGGAGAACGGTCTGAAGGAATGTATTTTCGTCCGTAACGGATTCATTACTGAAGGATCCCACTCAAATATCTTCTTTGTGAGTGATGGATCGCTTTATACACATCCGGAATCGAATTATATTCTCTCCGGAATCACCCGTAAAAATATTCTGCGAATAGCTCATGAATGCAGAATTAATATAAAAGAAGAAGCAATTCCTGAGAACAGGCTCCGGTTTACACAGGAAGCTTTCATTACAAATACATCCGCAGAGGTTGCACCTGTAACTGAAATAGGTGGAAATATGATTGGAGACGGTGTCCCGGGACCAATAACCAGGCAGATCCTTGAGAAGTTCCGGGATGAAACAGGGGCATTAAAAGGCTGATTCTTAGTTTACCTGAACTCTTAATTTTTCTATATTTGCACAAATTTCAGATACACTATGAGCAACCAGATATTAAGTGAACAGGAACAAATAAGAAGAGAGACTCTTGATGAATTAAGGAAACTGGGCATAAATCCATACCCTGCCGCTGAATATAAGACCAACGTCTTTGCAGTCGATATTCACAATAATTATTCCGCTGAAAAAAATAATTTTCAGGATGTCAGCCTGGCCGGAAGGATTATGAGCAGGAGGATAATGGGTAATGCTTCTTTCGCCGAACTGATGGACTCTTCAGGAAGGATACAGATTTACATTCGCCGCGATGATGTTTGCCCGGGAGATGATAAGACATTATATAATACTGTATTTAAGCATCTGCTCGATATTGGTGATATCATAGGAGTTAAAGGATTTGTTTTCAGGACGCAGATGGGAGAGATAACTGTTCATGTAAAGGAATTCACAATACTTTGTAAATCAATCCGGCCTCTGCCGATAGTAAAAGAGAAGGATGGTGTCCTTTATGATGCTGTAACTGATCCTGAGATGCGCTATCGTCAGCGTTATGTTGACCTGATCGTTAATCCGCAAGTAAGGGATGTATTCCGTAAAAGGACACAGATAATCCAGACAATGCGTGAGCTTTTCAATTCACGGGGTTACCTGGAAGTTGAGACTCCGATATTGCAACCTATTCCGGGAGGCGCCACTGCCAGGCCGTTTATAACACACCACAATACCCTGGATATGCCTCTATACCTGAGAATTGCCAACGAGTTGTATCTTAAACGACTCATTGTCGGCGGATATGAAGGTGTTTATGAGTTCTCAAAGGACTTCCGTAATGAAGGAATGGACAGGACTCATAATCCAGAATTCACTGTTATGGAGATCTATATCGCTTACAAAGATTACAACTGGATGATGACTTTCACTGAAGAGATAGTCAGCAGGGTTGTAATGGCTCTTCATGGGAAGATGGAAATAATCTTTGACAATAAAACGATCAACCTGAAACCGCCTTACAAAAGGATAAGCATGCTTGATTCAATTAAGGAAAATACCGGACTTGATATCTCTGGAATGGATGAGCAAAAGCTCAGGGAAGAATGCAACAGGCTTGGTATTGAGCATGATCCTACTATGGGAAAAGGCAAGCTTATCGATGCCATCTTCAGTGAAAAATGTGAACATACACTTGTCCAGCCGACATTTATAATTGATTATCCGACAGAAACATCGCCGCTCACAAAGATGCATCGCAGCAAACCGGGTCTGACAGAGAGATTTGAGCTTTTTATCAACTGCAAGGAGATTGCCAATGCATACTCTGAACTAAACGATCCTGTCGACCAGATGGAACGGTTCCAGGATCAGCTGAAACTGTCGGAAAAAGGAGATGATGAAGCCATGTTCATAGACCTGGATTTTGTCAGGGCTCTGGAATACGGCATGCCGCCCACATCAGGGATGGGTATGGGCATTGACAGGCTGACCATGCTGATGACCGGCCAGCTTTCGATACAGGATGTCCTGTTTTTTCCGCAAATGAAACCCGTGGGAGGGCACAGGGCACAGGGCGCAGGGCTCAGGGAGGCATTTATGAAATTGGGTGTTCCGGAGGAATGGGTGGAACCACTGTTTGCCCTTGGATATGATTCGGTTGAAAAATTTAAAGAGGTAGAGAAAGTTGGGAAGCTTGCAAATGATCTTAACGGATATAACAAAAAGAATAAGCTTGGCTTATCCGGCTTAAGTCCTGAGACTGTAGCAAAATGGCTTAAATAACCTTATGGTAAAAAGAACTCCTGTTCGTAGAAACTTATGGATTTACCTGAAAAGGCACCACTTCAGAAATTTAAGAAGAGGGACTTATGGATATATGTGGTGGGCCGGATTAAAAATAATTATCATTTACACCCTGGTAATTGTGCCTCTGGTTTTGATTGCAAAGAAATATATAAACTTCGAGCCTTTCTTCCAGTATATTTTTGATAATCTGTCCGATGGATTTGTTCTTTTATTGTTCCTGGCATCAGAGTCCTTCCTTGGCATGATCCCCCCGGACCTTTTTGTAATCTGGACAGGTAAATTCAGGTCACCATTTCTCTTTCTGTTTATCCTTGGCCTACTATCATATACAGGCGGGGTAATTTCATATTATATCGGACACTGGCTTTCAAACAGGCCAAAGATCAAAACATATACGGAACGTGCTTTGAATAAATATATAATATTGGTCAGAAAATGGGGTGGAGCATTTATTATTATTGCTGCCCTTTTTCCTTTCTCCCCATATTCAATGGTAGTTATTGCCGTAAGCTTGCTAAAATATCCATTCAGGTACTTCCTCCTTTTCGGAATAGCAAGAATTGTCAGGTTCCTGGTTCAGGGAGTCTTTTATTTGAATATTCTGAATCTTGATACTTTCTTTAATATCCTGAAATGATGAAATATTAATCTGATCTTACAAACCTAATAGTTCCAAAATAATTGATCAGTCTTCTTAAGAGGTTATAATACAGGGCAATATAAAGAATAATTGAAACAATCCATAAAACTGCCAGATTAAACCAGTAAGTATCAAATTCAAAATTTCCCAGCTTTTTATATGGTGCAAAAAATTGCGCACGCCCGACCTTGGAGGTGGATTTCATATAACCAGGGTTATATTTTTGAATAAACCTGTCAGGTGTTTCAAAGATTTTTTTTATCGTCTCTTCATCAAGTACAAGAGAATTAAGCCTTTTATTTTCATAGTTTTCTCTGAGTATAACAAGCTGATTCCTCCCGATAGCATTTATCAGAGATTGGCTTATCGTATTTGTTCTTGTTGTTGCTTCCTTGTTCAAACTTATGAATCGTCTTTTCAATGAATCGAGATAAAGCAAAGTCTTATTTCCGGTTTCAGTATTAAAATTTTTAATATTTAAATTTGATTTCCACTGTCCGGGATATACTTGTGCCAACTCTGCAAGTTCTTCAATATGATAATTTAATCTTCCGAGTCTTTTCCCAACCTCATCCCTGAAATCAACACTATCTTTATAATACATGCAAGCCTTTAAGTCGTTAATTAATTTATCGTTGATCAGGAACGTGGCATAATAGATGTCCTGGCTTTCATCCATATTTGCTTTAAAGAAATGTTTCTCGTATTCATTATCCTTAAATTGTCTGACAGCAAGTGCTTCGAATGACCAGCGGGCAGCCATGAGATCACCGATCACCGGTACAAACTCATGATTAGAGTTTGCCGATAAATGAAGCTTGTCAAATTTTACCATTACTCCGCTGAATAAGAGTTGCGGAATTATAATAAAAGGTATAAGGATATATATCGTAATAACTGAATTAAAAGCTGAAGATAAATTAAGTCCGAGAATATTTGCGAAACATGAAGTGGTAAAAAGGACCAGCCAATAGCTAAGGGTCATTCCCTTTATCTCAAGTATATAGTTTCCAATCAGTACAAATGATATTGTCTGGATTGCCGAAAAGATAAACATTATCATGACCTTTGAGTTCAGGTAACTTAACCAGCTAAGGTTAAGAAACGACTCCCTTTTCAGGATTTTCCTGTCCTTCACGATCTCTTCTGAGCTTACCATTAAGCCAAAAAAGAGTGAGGTTATTACACACATAAACAGATATGCAGGCATATTTTCATTATCGCTGAATCTGTAAGTCTCTCCGGAACCGGATTTTGTAAAGAAAGCCAGGAGAAAAGCCAGAAGCGGAGGTCCCAGGAGACTTATCAGAATATATTGCTTATCAGCTAATTTTGATAATAAGTCACGAATAAAAAAGATCTTTGCCTGCTTTAATAATCCGGGAATGCTGTAATTATTTTCAGGAAGAGTAGTTTTTTTAAGGCTTTCATTTTTCGCTGACTTCCCTGAACTCTCTCTGAACTTTGCGGCCCATTCTTCAGGAGTAACTTTCCTGATGTGTGTAGGTTTACCATGCTCATCAATTACCTTTGTCTCAATGATTTGCAAAATCTGTTCAGTATCAACATTACCACATTTCACACACTGATCTTCCTCCGGATTTGCGTGATTGGTAAGAGCTTTGAAATAAACAATTGCTTCAGTAGGATTGCCATAGAAAACCTGGTATCCGCCCTTATCGATGATCATGATCCTGTCGAACATTTTGAAGATATCGGAAGAAGGCTGATGGATATTCACTATTACCAGTTTCCCTTTGTATGTCAGCTCTTTAAGCAGGCTCATCACCATTTCAGAATCTACTGAAGATAGTCCGGATGTCGGTTCATCAACAAATAAAATTGTAGGTTCGCGAAGCACTTCAAGTGCAATGTTGACTCTTTTTCTCTGACCGCCGCTTATAATCTTTTTAAGAGGGTTGCCCACCTTCAGATCGCGGATCTCATCGAGATCAAAATCTATAAGCGTTCTGTTCACCGCTTCCTTTATTTTGTCTTCCGTCAGATTATTAAGGCACATCCTTGCGTTGAACCAGATATTCTGAAAAACTGTAAGCTCTTCAAGTAAAAGATCATCCTGGGGTACAAATCCGATAACTCCATTCAGATATTCCTTTTCTTCATCATCATAAAGATCAATGCCGTTAATCAGGACCTTTCCGTTTTGTGGTTTCAGAGTACCATTCAGGATACTTAACGTGGTGGACTTACCCACTCCGCTGCCTCCCATGATCCCCACCAGCTTTCCTGATTCCTCATGAAAATCAAGATTATGAATGCCGTTATCACTGTTCCTGAATTTAAAAGAAACATTAAACGCATCGAGATAAATCTTAAAGTTATACGCAGCTTCAGTAATCTGACTGACTACTTCTGAATAATAAACTGTTTTAATACCTGAACCGCGTATGGACGATCCATGGTCAAAAATGTAGGTTCTGCCCGGAAAGATAACCTGACCATTCAGATAAAGGTCTTCGCCTCCGGAATACCTTAAAATAAAAGAGTTTGTACTGGTTATGTTGAGGAACTGAATGGTCCCTTCCAGTTTTTCATTTATTAGATGCTTTATCTCACTTTGCGCCGGTTTCTTTATATTGTCTATAACAAGGATCCTGCTTTTCTCCCTGACATCATCTAAAGAGTTCATGATGAAACACTTAATATTCTGATATTCCGTCTCAGGGATATAAAAAGCACTTGCAACAGTCTGTAGAAAATCCAGTTCGTTCTCAGATATCTCTTTGCCCAGAGAAATAAAGTCTAAGAGTTGAACCAGGACATAGATTTTTTGTTTTTGATGCAGTTCTTCGTTTATCTGTTCACAAATAGCAAGTATTCTCATTGAATTGAGTGAAATACGTTTCCTGTCTTCAAGAGTGCCCTTTTTAATACTTTCCGAATTATAAAGTGCAAGAAAATCTTCAAACATTTTCATGTATTTCGCAACCAATTCGTTATTGAGCTGGCGTGCCAGGAAAGTTCTTACAACATCTTTTTCCCTGCTTGTTATAACCGTTTCATCGTGGATATCGCCAATTAATGCAAAGAGTTTTACCAGAGCATTTAATACTGTTTCACTCATAAAATTTAATTATTGATAATAATGTCCAAAAAAAAATTAGCAAACAATCCTGAAATTAATCCTGCGATAAAGCTTATATTTGTTTAAAACAATTCAAGTTAGCATATTTAACTTACATAGAAAAATTTTTTTAAGATAGCCGGAAATGAGGGGATTAGTAACGGAGATTTAAATTTTACAGCCTTATTTTGTCTGGTTTTTAATTGATAATAATAACTATATGCCCAAATCCGGTGTTCTGTTAGATTACAATGGCTGTGTCGATCAGAAAACTATTGATCAGCTTTTAAAGAGCCTCAAAAGCAGCAAGGAATTCACTGGTTTACATAAAACCGTTAACAAGAGAGTATATGCCATAGTTGTAGAGTGCCTTGAAAACATAGTGAAGCATTCTATAAAAAAAATTCCGGGAAATACCAGATCACAACCTTTCATCTCAGTTATCATCCAAAATGACAAGATTATTATCAAAACCGGGAATCCAATATTTGAAGTTAATACAGGTAAGCTGGAAAAGAAGCTGAACCAGGTAAATCAAATGAATGAAGATATACTTATCACCCGGTATGAGAAAATAATCAATAAAGAACCCCTGCAGGTTGAAAACGGCGCCGGGCTCGGGTTCATTATTATGAGATTAAAATCGGGTAATAAGATAGATTACAGCTTTACAAATATAGGTGATGCTCTTTCTTATTTCTATTTTCAAGTATCAATAAATAAATATATCATGAGAAAGTTAATTATTGAACAGACAGCAAGTTCGCCGAAAGTAATTCTTGATCCTGATAAAAACATATTTGAAATTTCAGGGGAATCGAGGCCTCCGGATGTTGCAACTTTTTATAATGAAGTATTAAACTGGTTCAACGACTTCTCACTGTACCTGAGCAAAAAGAAGGAGGAAACCAGACCGGTTGCAATTAATCTTAATTATGAATATTTCAACTCGTCATCCGCAAAATACCTGCTTGATTTTTGCAAACTGATTGCCATGGCACGGTCGAAGGGTCAGAATATTTCTGTAAACTGGCACTTTGATAAGGACGATACAGATATGCTTGAAGCCGGTAGGGAAATGTCGAGGATAGCTAAATTCCCCTTTGAATTCATACAAAGTGAGATGAATTAAAGTTGTTCTGAATTTGTTTATTTCGCAGGTAATTAATTAATCATGCCCGGTAACTTCACAAAAGAAGATATCTTAAAATGGACTGAGATTTTTTATAATCCCGATAGCGAATTAATTCATGATATATCTTCTAATTGGATTAACTATAAAGAAGTATTTATTGATCAGATAGCTGAATTTCTTTACTATGATCTGCTACGAATAAAAGATTTGTTTTTATAT
>Ga0315542_1000502_pt1 | contig 24586 bp, 20 predicted proteins | sample SalMarSW160120MG_FD_202541 | JGI IMG/M metagenome (GOLD analysis project Ga0315542, IMG submission 202541) | Salt marsh sediment microbial communities from the Plum Island Ecosystem LTER, Massachusetts, United States - Salt Marsh Sediment SW1601-20 ... | reverse complement strand
CAGGTGGGCGGCAACGAGTTCGACGTCGGGTTGAAGGCGCGCAAGGCCATCTACCGGCCCTTCCCGCAGTCGGTGCCGGCCACGTACATCATCGACCGGAACGCGTGCCTGAACCTGGGCTACCTGAGCGACAAGCAGCGCCGGCGCCTGGACAAGGTCACCGCCTACAAGAAGAAGGTGGATCCCGCCTACACGCCCAACCTGCTTCCCTGCGGCCACTGCATGGCCGCCTGCGAGGTGGACGCCATCGACTTCGACATGCGGCCCGAGGAGACCTCTCTCGACGTGGGCTCCATCCTCGTGGCGGTGGGTTTCGACGAGTTCGACGCCCGCAAGCTGGGGAACTACGGCTACGGCAGGCTGCCCAACGTGATCACCAGCCTGGAGCTGGAGCGCATGCTCAACCCCTCCGGGGTGACCAGGGGCCACGTGGTCCGCCCCTCCGACCTGGAGACACCCCGACGCATCGTCTTCATCCAGTGTGTGGGCGCCCGCGGCGAGGGGGGCCGTCCCTACTGCAGCCGCTTCTGCTGCATGAACGCGGTCAAGGACTCCATGCTGATCCGCCAGCACGACCCGGAGGTGGAGGACATCAGCATCCTCTACACCGACCTGCGGGCCTTCGGCAAGGGCTTCGACGACTTCGTGCGCCGCTCCTTCGACGAGGAGAGCGCCATCTACCTCCGGGGACGGCCGGCCAAGGTCGACCACCTGCCCGACGGCGACACCCTGGAGGTTTTCGTGGAGGACACCCTGGGCCACTCCCAGCGGCGCATTCCCGCCGATCTGGTGGTGCTCTCGGTGGCGGCGGCGCCCAACGAGGGCGCCGTCGAGCTCGCCCGGACCCTGGGCATCTCAACCGACCAGTACGGCTTCATCGCCCGCGCCGACCCGGCCATCTCGGCGGTGGAGTCAACCCGCGAGGGGATCTTCGTGTGCGGCAGCGCCGTGGGGCCGCAGGTCATCCCCGACTGCGTGGCCCAGGCCTCGGCCACCGCGGCCCGCGCCCAGCTCTACCTGACCGGCGAGCGGGTGGAGGAGGAGACGACGCCGGTGGAGCCCATGGACCTGTCGGGTCCACCCCGGATCGGGGTCATGGTCTGCCACTGTGGGGTCAACATCGCCGGCGTGCTCGAGGTGGAGGAGCTCGCCGACTACGCCCGCAGCCTGCCGGGGGTGGAGGTGGCCACCACCGACCTCTTCTCCTGCTCCTCCACCGGCCAGGACGAGCTGGTGAAGATGATCTCCGAGCACCGGCTGAACCGGGTGGTGGTGGCGGCCTGCACCCCGCGCACCCACGAGCCGGTGTTCCGGGACACCCTGGCCCGCATCGGCTTCAACCCCTACCTCTTCGAGATGGCCAACATCCGTGACCAGTGCTCCTGGGTGCATGTGGCCGACCGCGAGGCCGCCCAGGACAAGGCGCGCGCCCTCATCCGGATGGCGGTGGCGCGGGTGCGCCACCTCGAGCCCCTGTCCGCGGGCTCCTCACCGGTGACCTCGGGCGCAGTGGTGATCGGCGGCGGCATCGCCGGCATCCAGGCGGCCACGGACCTCGCGGTCCAGGGCTTCCCGGTGACCCTGGTGGAGGAGACGGACCGCCTCGGGGGGCGCCTTGCCGCTCCCAACCTGAAGCTGCTCTACCCCAACCTGCGCCCCGCCAGGGAGGTTCTCGAGGAGAAGATCGAGCGGCTGCACAAGAGCGGCGCGCGGGTGCTCCTCGGAACCCGGGTGGAGGACATCACGGGCTTCGTGGGCAGCTTCCAGGTGGCCGTCGCCGGCGCCGCCAACGAGAGCATCCCGGCGGGCGCCGTGATCCTGGCCTTCGGGGCCGACCTCCACGATCCCACGGGGACGTTCCGTTACGGGGAGGCGCCCAACGTCATCACCTCCGAGGAGCTGGAGCGGGCCTTTTGCTCCGGCGACGACCTGTCCTTCGGCGGGCGCCGACCCACCAGCGCCGCCTTCGTGCTCTGCGTGGGCTCCCGGGACCCGGCCACCTTCGGCGGCTGCTCCCGCTACTGCTGCCCCACCGCCATCAAGCAGGCCATCTCGCTCGCGGAGCGGGGAATCGACACCACGGTGTTCTACCGCGACATCCGCACCATCTCCACCGGCGCCGAGGAGATGTACCGCAAGGCCCGGGGCATGGGGGTGCTGTTCGTCCGCGTCCCGCCCGAGCGCACGGTGGAGACGGTGGGCGAGGAGCGGGTGGAGGCGGTGCGCTGCTACGACGAGCTCCTGGCTCGAGAGCTTGAGGTTCCCGCCGACCTGGTGGTGCTGAGCGTGGGCATGCGACCGCGGCAGCCCGCCACCAACCACTTCCACGAGCTGCTCAAGGCCTCCCTGGGCCTGGACGGCTTCTTCCTGGAGCGACACCCCGAGCTGGCCCCGGTGGAGACGGCCGTGGAGGGGGTCTTCCTGGCCGGCACGGTGCAAGGGCCCAAGGACATCGTTGACTCGGTGGCCCAGGCGTCGGCGGCCGCCGCCAAGGCGTCGGTGTTGCTCGCCTTCGATCAGGTTCGCCTGGATCCGGCGGTGGCCGAGGTGGACCCCGAGCGCTGCCGCGGCTGCGGCGAGTGCGCCACCATCTGCCAGTTCCAGGCGCCGAAGCTGGAGGAGACAGCGCCGGGCATGTTCACCGCGCGCATCAACCCCTCCCTGTGCAAGGGCTGCGGCACCTGCGCGAGCTGGTGCCCGTCGGGGGCCATCACCGCCCGCCACTTCACCGATCGCCAGGTCAACGCCATGATCGACGCCTTCTTCGGTGAGGAGGCTGCGCCATGAGCGCACGGCAGAACACGACGCAGAAGGCGCCAACCAAGGCCGGTGCCGGCAAGGCGGCCGGGAAGACCGCGGCCAAGCGCGCCTCGAAGGCGGTCAAGAAAACGACGGCCAGGCCCGCCGCTGCGCTGCCGGACTGGAACCCGAAGCTGGTGGTCTTCGCCTGCAACTGGTGCTCCTACGCCGGGGCCGACACGGCGGGAGTGTCGCGGATCCAGCACGAGCCCCACTTCCGCATGATCCGGGTGATGTGCTCGGGCCGCATCCAGCCGGGCTTCGTGCTCCGCGCCTTCGAGCGCGGCGCCGACGGCGTGCTGGTGTCGGGCTGCCACTTCGGCGACTGCCACTACATCTTCGGCAACGAGCGGGCGGTGGAGCAGTTTGACAAGACCATGAGGATGGTGAAGCTGCTGGGCATCGAGGAGGGTCGGCTCCGCCTGGAGTGGATCAGCGCCGCCGAGGGCGCCCGCTTCGCCGACGTCATCAACGAGTTCACCGCCCAGCTCCGTGAGCTCGGTCCGGGTCCCTTCGCGCACTCGGAAGAGGCCGGCGGACGGAAGGTGGAGGTGGCGTGATGGAGACGCTCGCGGCACGGACCAACGCGTGGGCCTGCTACGACTGCGGCAAGTGCACCGCCACCTGTCCCATCGCCCGCAGCGGTTCCAGCTACAGCCCGCGTCGGCAGGTGCTCGCCACGAACCTGGGCCAGGAGGGGGAGCTGGTCTCCGGCGACGGCCTCTTCACGTGCCTCACCTGCGGCCTCTGCGACCAGCGCTGCCCCGCCCAGGTCGACTACACGACGCTGGTGCAGCAGCTCAGGGAGCTGGCCCACGGCGCCGACCGCGAGCCCGAGTGCCCACACGGGGGCGCGTTGCAGTCGGTGATGCGGATGATGGCCAAGGGGGGGACGAAGCAGGACCGCCTGGGTTGGCTGGACTCAGACCTCCACACCAGGCCGGCCGAGGGCGAGGTGTTCTACTGGACCGGCTGCGCCCCCTACTACGACGCCTTCTTCTCAGAGCTCCAGATCCAGGCGCTCGCCGGCGTCCGGGCGGCGGTGAAGGTCTTCAACGCCCTCGGCGTGGAGCCGGTCGTCTCGTCCGAGGAGCGCTGCTGCGGCCACGACCTGTTGTGGAACGGCGACCGCACCAGCTTCGAGGCCCTGGCCGAGCGCAACGTGGCCCTCGTCAAGGCCAGTGGAGCCAAGACGCTGGTGACCTCCTGTGCCGAGTGCGCCCGCACCTGGCGGCTGGACTACGAACCCTACCTGCGAGGCGTCAACCTCCAGGTCCTGCACCTGTCCGAGTACCTAGCCGAGCACCTGGCGGAGCTACCCCTGAAGGGCGGCGCCACCCGTCGGATCACGTTCCAGGATCCCTGCCGCCTGGGCCGCCACCTGGGTCTCTACGACCCGCCGCGACAGGTGCTGGGCGCGCTCCCCGGCATTGAGCTCTCCGAGATGCGACACAGCCGGGCGGGCGCCACCTGCTGCGCGGGCTCCACCTGGTCGAGCTGCGACCGCTTTGCCAAGAAGATCCAGGTGGACCGCCTGCGCGAGGCGCGGGCCACCGGCGCCGAGGTGCTGGTGACCGCCTGTCCCAAGTGCCAGATCCACTTTCGCTGCGCCATGAAGGACCCGAACATCGGCGGCGATCTCGCGATGGAGATGAAGGACATCGCCGAGGTCGTCGCCGAGTCATTGAAGTAGGAGGCCGAGCATGAGCGAGAAGCGGCAGACCGCGGGGGCCCTCGGGGATGGTTCGACGATGCGTGCGCGACGGGGGTCCGTCCCCGGGCGGCCCGCGACCGCGTCCGAGCCGGAATCGGAATGGTCCATCGGACGAGGACGCGGGCGCTGGCGGGGGCACGGGAGCCTCCGAGAGTGGGCAGCCTCCCGCGCCGGGGGCGAAGCCCCCGCCCGGTCTCGGAGCATGGGATCCAGGAAAGGAGCGTGACATGGCGACCCTTCAGAGGGATGACGGCCTGCGCATCGGGGTGTTCGTCTGCGACTGCGGGCTGAACATCGCCGGGGCGGTGGACTGTGCGGCGGTGGCGGCCTACGCCGAGACCCTGCCCGACGTGGCCTGCGTGGTCCGCAACAAGTACACCTGCGCCGACCCTGGCCAGAACGAGATCAAGGACGCGGTGGCGAAGCACAAGCTCAACCGGGTGGTGGTGGCCTCCTGCACGCCGCGCCAGCACGAGCCCACCTTCCGCCAGTGCGTCTCGGAGGCGGGCCTCAACCCCTACCTCATGGAGATGGCCAACCTCCGCGAGCACTGCTCGTGGGTCCACCCCGGGGACTGGGATGGCGCCACCGCCAAGGCCAAGGACCTGGTGGCCTCCGCGGTGGCCCGGGCGCGGTTCCTGGAGCCCCAGGAGGAGATGTCGGTGCCGGTGGCCCAGGCGGCGCTGGTGATCGGCGGCGGGGTGGCGGGGATCGAGGCGGCGCTGGAGCTCGCGGACGCCGGGCACCAGGTGGTCCTGGTCGAGAAGCAGCCGTCCATCGGTGGGATCATGGCCCAGCTCGACAAGACCTATCCCACCATGGACTGCTCCATATGAATTCTCGGGCCTAAGGCCATCGATGCCGGTCGGCATCCAAACATCGAGCTCCTGACCTACTCCGAAGTGGAGGAGGTCTCCGGTTACGTCGGCAACTTCACGGTCAAGATCCGCAAGAAGGCGCGTTACGTGGACCCGGACCTGTGCAACGCCTGCGAGGAGTGCGCGAAGGTGTGCCCGGTGGTGAAGCCGGACGAGTTCCAGATGGGGCTGTCCAGCCGCAAGGCCATCTACATCCCCTTCCCCCAGGCGGTGCCCTGCTCCTACATCCTCAACATGGACGACTGCCTGGGCATCAACCCCATCGCCTGCGGCAAGTGCGCCGATGTCTGCGAGAAGAAGGCCATCGACTTCGACGACCGGGACGAGATGGTGGTGCGCGAGGTGGGGGCCGTGATCGTGGCCATCGGCATGGAGCCCTACGACCCCACGGAGATGGACGAGTACGGCTACACCCGCTTCGAGAACGTCATCACCTCCATGGAGTTCGAGCGCCTGATCTGCGCCGGGGGCCCCACCGCCGGCCACTTCGTGCGGCCCTCGGACCACGAGCGCCCGAAGCGGATCGGCTTCATCCAGTGCGTCGGCTCCAGAAACCCCAGGATCGGCCGTCCCTACTGCTCCAACATCTGCTGCATGAACACGGTCAAGGACACCCTGCTCCTGGCGGACCACTATCCGGACACCTCGAACTTCGTCTTCTACCAGGACATCCGTGCCTTCGGGAAGAGCTTCGAGGACATGTTCCAGCGCTCGAAGGAGGCCGGCACCCGCTACATCCGCGGCCTGCCCGGGGACATCGAGGAGGACCCCTCTACCCGCAACCTCGTGATCACGGTGGAGAACACCACATCGGGGCGGATCGAGCGCCACGAGCTGGACATGGTGGTGCTGTCGGTGGGGGTGGTCCCGCCCAGGGACCGGGACAAGATCGCCGGCCTGCTGACCCTCTCCAAGACCTCGGACGGCTTCTTCCTGGAGTCCCACCCCAAGCTCAAGCCCGTGGATGCGCCCACTCGCGGCGTCTTCTTCGCGGGCTTCTGCGAGTCCCCCAAGGACATCAAGGACTCGGTCTGCCAGGCCGGCGCGGCCTCCTCCAAGGTGGGGGCGCTGCTGAACGCGGGCAAGGTCAAGATCGAGGCCATCACCAGCGTCATCGACGAGGAGCTGTGCAGCAAGTGCGGCATCTGCGCGTCGGTCTGCCCCTACGGGGCCATCACCTGGCAGAAGAAGGAGGTGGCCAGGGTCATCGAGGCGGCCTGCGCCGGCTGCGGCAACTGCGGTGCCGCCTGCACCTTCGGCGCCATCACCATGCGCCACTTCACCGATACCCAGCTCCTGGCCCAGGTGCGGGCTGTGCTCGCGGAACAGCCCGAGGACAAGGTCTTCGCGTTCGCCTGCAACTGGTGCTCCTATGCCGGCGGCGACATGGCCGGCATCTCGCGCATCAGGTACCCCTCCACGAACCGCGTGGTGCGGACCATGTGCTCGGCCCGGGTGTCCGAGGAGATGGTGTTGGAGGCCTTCCGCTGTGGGGCTCCGGTAGTCCTGGTCTCCGGCTGCCACTACGCCGACTGCCACTACATCAACGCCAACCGGCAGACCGTGGCCCGGGTGCAGCGGCTGTGGAACAAGCTGGAGAAGGCCGGGGTCCGGCCGGAGAGGCTGCAGCTGGAGTGGATCAGCGCCGCCGAGGGGCAGAAGTTCGCCCGGGTCATGACCCAGATGGAGGAGCTGCGCACGACGGTCACGGCGGACGAGATCGCCCATGCCCGCGAGGCACTAAAGCCCAAGCCCAAGAAGAAGGCCAAGGATGCCTCCGACGCCACGGAGACCGCGTCCGCATGATGTGCTCGTTGGCGTTGCGCCTCGTGGCCCTGAACCACTTCGGGAAGACCGGGGGAGGTGCGGCTCTCCGTCCCCGTCCGATGGGACATCCGGATTCGGGCACGGGCGCGGACTCGGACGCGGGGAGGAGCGGATCGCGACCGGCGACGCGCCTTTGGTCGCGGCTCTGCCGCGTAGAAGAGGAGCGACCATGGCAACCGTGACCGTCGAGACGTTCCGCTGCATGATGTGCGGCCACGAGTACGAGGAGAAGGTGGAGAAGGGAGAGGACAAGGAGCGCTCCTGCCCCAAGTGCCGCTCCAACTCCATCCGCCACCTGAGGAAGAAGAAGGAGCCGGTGAACTGAGTGGACACGCCGGCACATCGGCCGTGAATGGCGACCGGGGAGGCTGTGATGGCCACCAAGGCTGAGCGAGAGCGTCCGCCGGTGCGGGTGGACTTCGCCTTCAAGCGAGAGCTCGCGGGCAAGATCGAGGGCAACCTCGCCAACTTCTGCTACCAGTGCGGGGCCTGCGTCGGCGACTGCCCCGCCTGCACCTACTCCGGCGGCGCCTTCAACCCGCGCGAGATCATGCTCATGGTGCTCTATGGCCTGGGCGGCGAACTCATCAAGGAGGACTCCATCCTGTGGCAGTGCACCAACTGCTACAACTGCCACGAGCGCTGCCCGCAGCAGGTGAAGCCGGTGGAGGTGATCATCTCGCTCAAGAACATGCTCTCCGACGGGGGGTTCGCCCCGACCGCCGCCGAGCGGGTGATCAAGACCTTCCGGGAGACCGGGAGAACGGTTCCCTACAGCCCTGCCATCGACAAGCAGCGGGCCGCCTTCGGCCTGCCGCCCCTGCCCGAGGTGCCCATGGACGAGATCCGCGCCATCCTCGGCGACCGATCAGAGGAAGGAGGCGGCGAGTGAAGCGATACGCGTTCTTCCCCGGCTGCCTGATCCCGGCCCGCCACCCCGCCATGGAGCTGGCCATCCGCGAGACCCTACCCAAGCTCGACATCGAGATCGTGGACCTGGAAGGCGCCTCCTGCTGCCCCGACCCCATCTACTTCAAGTCCCGCGACAAGCTGGACTGGCTGACGGTGGCGGCCCGCAACCTGACGCTGGCCGAGGGACTCGGCCTGGACCTCTTCACCAACTGCTCCGGCTGCACCGCCACCCTGTCGGAGACCTACCACCTGCTCCAGGACCTCGAGCTGCGGGCGCGGGTCAACGAGCGCCTGGCCCGGATCGGTCGCGAGTACCGGGGCACCAGCAGGGTGCGCCACATCGCCACCCTGGTGCGTGACGAGGTCGGCTACGAGAAGGTGCGGGAGTCGGTGACGCGACCCCTGGAGGGGCTCAAGGTGGCCATCCACTACGGCTGTCACCTGCTGAAGCCCAGCCGCATCATGCAGGTGGACAACCCCGACGATCCCCAGGTCATGGAGCGCCTCGTCGAGGCCCTGGGTGCAACCCCGGTGCGCCACCGGAACTGGTACCTGTGCTGCGGCAAGGCGTGCCAGAGCGACGACATCCCGGCCAACATGATGCACGACCTCCTGGCCACGGTGCACGAGGAGGATGCCGACGTCCTGGGCATGATCTGCCCCACCTGCTTCGGCCAGTTCGATCACGGACAGCTCAAGGTGTCGCGTCAGTTCGGGGAGGATTACCACACCCCGCCCATCTACTACTTCCAGCTCCTGGCCTTCGCCCAGGGGATGCCGTACGACGGGCTGGGCTTCGAGAAACAGCGTTTCAAGCCCGAGGGCCTGCGCCGCTTCGAGCGTGTGGGCTCCGCTGCGGGCTAGATGCCGAGCACCCCCGCTGCCTCCTCGAACTGCTCGGCCCGGACGTAGACCACATAGCCGAAGCGGCCGCAGTCGGCGGTCACGCCGCTGGAGGCGTAGACGTTGATCTTGGCGTCATACAGCTGCCGGTGGATGTCGGCGAGCGCCCCAAGACGGTCGTCTCCCCGGCACAGCAGTGCGTTCTCGGGGCCTCTGAGCTCCAGACCACGCTCCTCGGCCGCCCGTGCCAGGCGCGGGGCCGACTCCGGGAACAGCATGAGCTGGGTGCGTTGCTCGCCCATGGGGATGGCCGAGAAGGCGAGGAGCTGCACGCCGCCCTCCGCGAGGCTGGACAGCAGCCGATAGGCCTCACCTGGTTCGTCGTGAACGGTGACGTAGTAGTAGCTGGCACGCTCGACCTTCATCGTGGCCCCCCCTGGAGATGGGTCGGTCGCCGTACGACCGCACCATGGGAATGGTACATCACCCCTGCGCGATGATGATCATAGGAAGCATTCTGATGGGAGGCGCGTTGACCTCAGCCGAGCGTCGCTTTAGGGTGGGCCCAGGTGATCCCCGCCGACTGAGACCGGCGCGAGCTGAACGGACGGTGGTGCCGGCGGGCGCAGCTCCGCGCGCCGGCCCGGGGAGAGGACATGCGGTGCACACAGTGTCGGGATGTGTTTCAGGTCATCGGTGACGCGTTCAACGCATCCGTGGGCGTGGAGGAGACGCTGCAGCGGGTCGCCCGGGCCATGGTCGAGAAGTTCGAGCTCAAGGGCTGCCAGTTCCGGCTGGTGAGCCGGGACCAGAGGGTTCTCGAGCACGCGGTCTCCTACGGGCTCAGCCAGGCGTTCCTGGACAAGGGGCCGGTGGAGACGGAGCGCAGCGCGACCGAGGCCCTCGAGGGCCACGTCGTGATGGTGGCGGACTGCAGCTCCGACCCACGCATCCAGTATCCGGAGGCCCACGCCAGGGAGGGCATCGCCTCCCTGTTGACCGTGCCGCTCAACGCCCGCGGCGGAGTGATCGGCGTCATGCGGCTGCTGTCGGGTGAACCGCGCACGTTCACCGACGACGAGATCGAGTTCTTCAAGGTCGCGGCGCTCTTCTGCTCGAGCGCCATCACCCGGGCCATGTTCCAGAGCATCCTCGAGCACGTCACCCAGGCCATCCGGTCGTCCCTGGACCTCGACCGGGTCCTGGAGGCCATCGTGAAGGTGGTGGCCGAAGATCTGCGCGCCCGGGGCGCCAGCATCCGCCTGCTGGACCCCCTGGGCACCCACCTCGAGCTGCGGGCCGCCTACGGGCTCAGCGCACGCTACCTGGAGAAGGCGTCCGGAGATCCCGGTCGAGGCGTGTGGAAGGCGCTCGAGGGAGCATGCATCCCGATCCTGGACGCGGCCAACGATCCACTGCTGAGGCACCCCGAGGAGGCGGTGCGGGAGCAGATCGCCTCCATGCTCTTCGTGCCGCTCGCGGTGCATGCCGAGGCCATCGGGGTCCTGTCCCTCTACACCCACCGCCGGTATCGTTTCTCCGACGACGAGATCCACCTCATGACCGCGATCGGCGAGCAGTGTGCGCTGGCCATCCGCAACGCCCAGATGTACGCCGACATCAAGCGCCGCTACGCCACTGTGGTGGACGAGTTCCAGGTGTGGTTCGAGCACTACTACACCCACCCGACCACGTAGCTGCCGCGACGGCGTCGAGCTGGCCAGAAGGGATGCCAGGCACCGTCGAAGAAGGTTCGAGAAGCCGTATCGCATCATGTGTGGCCCTGCCTGGCACCCTTTCTGGTGCTCTCGAAGCCTGTCGCCATTCCGCTGTCGCTGATCGCCGCATCGGCCCCGCTCCCGCAACGCCGATCTCAGCGAAGTGGCTCAGCCGGCAGAGGCTGACGATTCGGACGCGGACGGGGACGCGGGCGGGGGGAGCCCCGGTGGCGGGCCAGGCCGAGCGGAGGGAATCATCATCGGCCTCCAGGTGTCGTGTAGAGAGACAGGAACGGAGGCGTCATGGATGACAGTCAGTCTCACCGCGTGTTCCGGGTGATCGGTGAGGCCCTGAACCTGCCCATCGGATCGGTGGAGATCCTGAGCAGGGTGGCGAAAGCGCTGGTCGAGGAGCTCGACCTGAAGGGCTGCCACTTCCGCATGCTGAGTCGAGACGAGAAGGTGCTCGAGCATGTCGCGGCGTACGGCCTCAGCGAGGAGTTCCTCAACAAGGGTCCGGTGGACGCCGAGCGCAGCGTCGCCGAGGCGCTCGAGGGCCGGGTGGTCGCCGTCGCCGACTGCAGGTCGGACCCTCGGATCCAGTACCCTCAGGCATTCGCCACGGAGGGAATCGCGTCCTTGTTGACCGTGCCGCTGGCCACCCGCGGGCAGGTGGTGGGCGTGATGCGGTTGTTCAGCGCCACACCGCGGGAGTTCTCCGAGGAGGAGGTGGAGTTTCTCCGGGTCGCGGCACTCTTCTGCAGCTCGGCCATCGTCCACGCCATGTTCCACGAGATCCTCGAGCACGTGACGCACAGCATCCGGTCCTCCCTGGACCTGGAGGAGGTGCTGAACTCCATCGTCAAGGTGGTGGCCGAGGACCTCAGGGCGAAGGGGTGCAGTATCCGTCTCCTCGACGCCCACGGGGACCGGTTGGAGCTGCTGGCGGCGTACGGTTTGAGCCAGCGTTACCTGGACCAGACCGCCGCGGATCCCGGGAGCGGCGTCTACGAGGCGTTGCAGGGCGCCTGCGTGGCCATCCTGGACGCCGCCGGCGACGAGCGCATCAAGAACACCGACCAGGTGGCCAAAGAGAAGATCGCGTCCGTGGTGTTCGTCCCCCTGATGGTCCGTGATCAAGCCATCGGGGTGCTGTCCGTGTACACCCACCGTCGCTACGAGTTCTCCGAGGACGAGACCGAGCTGCTCTCCAGCATCGGCGAGCAGTGTGCCCTGGCGATCCGCAACGCTCAGATGTACGACGCCATCAAGCGCCGCTACGAGTCGGTCACGCGAGAGTTCCAGCAGTGGTTCGAGCAGTACTACGTCCACCCCTGAGGACACCTGGCGCACTCCCCTGACGCGGTGACGATGACGTGGATCGGCCTCGGAATGTATCCGAAGTAGGATCTGTTCTTGATTCGGAAGGTGTGTGTCGATGAGGGCGGCAGGAGAACGGCTCGCGCACAGGATCCGCTCGGCTGGCCTGAAGGTGACTGGCCCACGGCTCGCCATCTTGGAGCAGCTCGAGCGCGATGCCTCGCACCCCACCGCCGAACAGGTGTTGGCGGTGCTGAGGGAGGACCATCCCTCCCTGTCGCTGTCCACCGTCTACAAGACGCTGGAAGCGTTCCTGGGGGCCGGTCTGTGTCGCCGCGTCGTGGGCGATGACGCCAGGCTGCGAGTGGACGGTGTGATGAGGCCCCACGACCATGCGGTCTGCCGATCCTGCGGACGGATCTTCGACGTGGATCGGGCCCTGGATCCGCCGCCGCCGACCCGTCTACCCCATGGGCTGAGCGTCATCGGGATCAACATCCAGTACGACGTGGAGTGTTCGGACTGCGGGGACCGCAGCGCGGTCGCCCGTCAATCCTCGCGTGATCATGACGAGAGAAACAACAAGGAGGTGAACCATGGCTGAGCTGAAAGGAACCAAGACGCTGGACAACCTGAAGTACGCGTTCGCCGGCGAGTCCCAGGCCAACCGGCGCTACCTGTACTTCGCGAAGCAGGCGGACATCGAGGGCTACCCCGAGGTGGCGGGTCTGTTCCGGGATACGGCGGAGGGCGAGACCGGCCATGCCCACGGGCATCTCGACTACCTCAAGCAGGTGGCCGACCCGGCCACCGACATGCCGTTCTCCGATGTGGGGGAGATGCTCCAGTCGGCGGTGGCGGGGGAGACCCACGAGTACACCGACATGTACCCTGGGATGGCCAAGACCGCGCGCGACGAGGGCTTCGCCGAGATCGCGGACTGGTTCGAAACCCTGGCCAAGGCGGAGCGCTCCCACGCCGGCAAGTTCCAGAAGGCGCTCAACGAAATGTGAGAAGGTCTGAGCACGCGCGCCGGGGCGGGAGCAGCCGCCCCGGCGCCCGCACGACCTGAGCCGCGTCTGAGCCGAGGGGGGATCATGGGTGATGAGCAGGACAGGGCCGCGGACATCCGCTTTCAGCCCACCGACGGTCTCACGTACAACCCGAACCGGGACCTGTACTGGGACTCGGAGGCCCTCGCCAAGGAGATCGAGCGGACCTTCGAGCTGTGCCACAGCTGCCGCATGTGCTTCAAGTACTGTCAATCCTTCCCGACGCTCTTCGACGGGGTCGATCAGCACGGTGGTGTGCGCAGCCTGCCCCCCGACGTGGAGCGCCGCGTCGTGGATCAGTGCTTCCAGTGCAAGCTGTGTTACACCAATTGCCCCTACACCGAGGCCGAGGGCCACGAGTTCAAGCTCGACTTTCCGCGCCTGATGCTGCGCGCCAAGGCGGTGCGGCGACGCCGCGAAGGCGTTCCCCTGCGGGAGCGCATGCTCGCCGACCCGGACCGGCTGGGCAGGATCGGGACCCGCACCGCACGGCTCGCCAACTGGGGCAACGGGTTCGGGCCGCAGCGCGCCCTGATGCACGCGGTGGCCGGCATCCACCGCGACAAGAAGCTGCCCCCGTTCGCCAGCGAAACCTTCGAGGCCTGGTTTCGCTCTCAGACTGGGGACGCCGTCGAGACCGCCGGCGGCTCTCATCCGGTGGTCCTCTTCGCCACCTGCTTCACCAACTACAACCGGCCGGCCGTCGGCCGCGCCGCCTTCCGGGTGCTGACCCACAACGACTGCCGGGTGGCCTGCCCACAGGTGGAGTGCTGCGGCATGCCCGCTCTGGACAGCGGGGACATCCAGCTCGCCCGCCGCAAGGCCGCGCGCAACGTGGCCGCGCTCGCACCGTGGGTGGAGAAGGGCTATCGCATCGGGGTCATCAACCCCACCTGCAGCCTCATGATGCGCTTCGAGTACCCCGAGCTGCTGGATGATCCCGACGACCGGGAGCTCGCGGCGACGGCCCGTTCCGTGGCCGGCGCGGTTCGGGACCTCTCGGAGCTGCTCTTCGAGCTGCGGCGGGATGGTTGCTTCCGGGAGGATTTCAAGAGCACCCCCGGCGGGACCGTGGCCTACCACGCCCCATGCCACCTGCGCATGCAGAGCGTGGGCTTCCGCGGCCGGGACCTGATGCGCCGCATTCCGGGGGTGAAACCGCGCCTGGTGGCCGAGTGCTGCGGTCACGACGGCACCTGGGCCATGAAGAAGGAGTACTTCGAGGCCGCCATGGCCAACGGCGAGAAGGCGTTCGCCGGCATGCGGGATGCCGACGCCGACATCTGGACCACTGACTGCCCCCTGGCCGGCCTGCAGTTCGAGCAGGCGTGCGGTCACCTTCCCCTGCACCCCGTGGAGGTGCTGGACCGCGCCTACCGTGAGGATGGCTTCCCCCAGCGGGTGCAGCCGCAATCCGACGACGACGCCGGCTGAGGGGCCGGCCGCCAGGGAGAGGACGATGAAGCCCATCAGCCCGACCGACATCATGAGCAAGCAGGAGTACGCCAGCCGGCGCGAGGACATGCGGCGCCGGATCATGGCCCTCAAGGCGAAGCGCCGGGTGCCCCTCGGGGAGCACGTCACGCTCCACTTCGAGACCCGGGACACCATGCTCTATCAGGTGCACGAGATGCTGCGCGCCGAGGACAGCTGGGAGCGGCCCGACGCCATCGAGGACGAGCTGGAGGCGTACAACCCCTTGATTCCCGGCGGCAACGAGCTGTCGGCGACCCTGTTCCTGGAGTACGAGACGCCCGAGGAGAGGAACCAGCGGCTCCAGGACCTGCTCGGCATCGACCGCCACCTGTGGCTCCAGGTGGGGGACACCGAGCCGCTGCTGGCCCGCTTCGACCAGGCTCAGGTGTCGCCGACCAGGGTCTCATCGGTGCAGTACGTGAAGTGGCCCATCGATTCGGAGCGGGCGCGCCTGGTGGCCACCGATGGCACCGTGGTCCGGGCTCGCATCGACCACCCGGCGTACGAGGCGCAGGCGGTGCTGTCCGAGGAGACGCGCAAGGAGATCGCTCGCGACCTGGAGTGACTCGGTGCTCGAGGAACCCGCGTCCGAGTCCGCATCCGATGGCACCTCCTGACTCGAGCGCGGACGAGGGGGAGAGTCGCGTCACCTCGAGAGCGCATCGCAGGTCCATCCGGGATATAGTCGGGCCGCCATGGCCCCTGGATCAGACGTTGCCCCGGACGGTCTGCGCGTCCTCCACCTCGATACCGCCCGGACGTGGCGCGGCGGTCAGCAGCAGGTCCTGCTGCTGCACCGGGAGCTCCTCCGCCTGGGCGTTGACAGCCGCGTGCTGGCGCGCACCGGCGGCGAGCTGGCGGCCCGCCTGCAGGAGCTGTCCGGGCGGCCCGCGCCCACCTTTGGGAGTCCGTGGAGCCCCGACACCGTGGCGTCGGTGTCCCGCCGTGCGCGTGGCGCTGACGTGGTGCATGCCCACGATCCCCACGCCGCCGGGCTCGCCGCCGTGGCCGGCGCCCTCGGCAGGAGCGCCCCCCTGGTGTGCCACCGCCGGGTGGCCTACCCGCTGCGCCGCGGTCTCGTGCACCGCCTCAAGTACCGTCGCGTGGCGCGGTGGGTAGCCGTCGGGGACGCGGTGCGGCGGTCCCTGGTGGCGGGAGGGGTCCCTCCGGAGAGGATCCGCGTGGTGCCCTCGGCCCTGGATCTGGACGGCTTCCGACGCACTGCCACCACGGCCGACCTCGGGGGGCTGCGCCGAGAGCTCGGCGTGGCGGAGGACGCCCTGGTGGTCGGCCTCACCGGCGCCCTGGAGGTCCAGAAGGGACACCGCGTTCTCCTGGAGGCCGCGGGCAGGGTGCTGAGCGCCTCCTCGAAGGCTGTCCTGGTGTGGGTGGGCGAGGGGCCGTGCCGACGCGAGCTGGAGCAGGCAGCGCTCGGGTCCGGGGTTGCCGGCCGGCTGCGGCTGCTCGGCTTCCGGCGCGACGTGGCCGCCGTGACCGCCCTCTATGATGTGGCGGTGGTGCCGAGCGTGGACGGCGAGGGTTCGAGCGCCGCCCTGAAGGAGGCCATGGCCCTGGGGAAGCCGGTGGTGGCCTCGGACCTGGACGCCAACCGCGAGGTGTTGGCCGATGCCGGCCTGCTCGTACCGGTGGGGGATGCCGACCGCCTGGCCGGCGAGCTCGTCCGCCTGCTGGAGAACCGCGGCCTGCGCGCCGAGCTGGGAGGGCGCGCCGCGAGGCGGGTGGAGCGCTTCCGCCCCGCAGCCATGGTGGCGGCGATGACGGCCGTCTACCGCGAGCTGACGGCCGGCGTCCACGAGGCTCGGCGATGAGCGGCTCGGTGCCGGTGTCGGCGGTGATCATCACCCGGGACGCTCAGGCGCACCTGGAGCGGGTGCTGGCCGCGGTGGCCGTGTGCGACGAGGTGGTGGTGCTCGACTCGGGCTCTGAGGATCGCACCCGGGAGATCGTCCTCTCCGCCGGTGGGTGCTTCGCCGAGCATCCCTTCGACGGCTACGGTCCCCAGAAGCGGCGGGCGGTGGCCCTGGCCCGTCACGACTGGGTGCTGTCGGTGGACGCCGACGAGGTGCTCGATGAGGAGGCGGCCGCCGGACTCGCGGCCATCCCGTGGTCCGAGCAGGACCGCGCCACCTGCTGGCGCATCAGGCGGCGCCCCTTCATCGGTCGTCGCGAGATCAGGCATGGGCACTGGGTGCCGGACTATGTGGTCCGTCTCTTCCACCGCAGCCGGCACGGATTCACCGCCGACGAGGTGCACGAGTCGGTGCGACCGACCGGGCCGGTCAGGACCATGCCCGGGAGCATCCTGCATTACTCCTACCCCGATCTTGCGGCCCTCTACCGGGCCGACTACCAGCGTCTCAAGGCCGCCGAGTACCGGAGGCGCGGGCGACGGGCCGGGGTTCCTGCCCTGGTCGCGCGGGCGGCGGGGAGCTTCCTGTACTCCCTCGTGATCCGGCGCGGGTTCCTGGACGGGCCTGCGGGGGTGGCGGTGGCGCTGGCGGGGGCGGTCAACGGCGTGACGGGGCTCGCTCTGGCCAGCGACGAGACCGTGCAGGGGCCCTCCCCCACGCCGCCGAGAGTTGACGGACGTCCCCGCCGACGGTAGGTTTGTCGGAGGAAGCTCCAGGCTCGGACAACGAGAAGGCATCAGGGAGCGGCGTTGCCAGCCGCGTCCCGGGAGGTCGTCGTGGAACGTACCGTCACACTGGTCGATGGCTACCCCGTCGTGATCCGTGACATGCGGCCGGAGGACGCCCAGCGTTCCTTCGACTTCTTCGCCTCCCTGCCGGAGGAGGACCGGCGCTATCTCCGGGTGGACGTGCGCCGGTGGGAGCTCGTGGAGCGCCGGATCTCAGACGTGGGAACGGGCCGGGCCGAGCGGTTGGTGGTGCTGGACGGGGATCGGGTCGTGGCCGACGGCTCCCTCGAGCTGGAAGGACACGGCTGGGGAGACAACATCGGTGAGATCCGACTCATCGTGGCTCGGGACTTTCAACGCCGCGGCCTCGGCACCCTGCTGGCGCGAGAGCTGTACTACCTGGCGGCGGAGCACAAGGTGGACCGCATCGTGTCCCGCATGATGGCCCCCCAGAAGGGCGCACGCAACATCATGAAGCGGCTCGGTTTCCAGGACGAGTTCGTGATTCCTAACCACGTCCGCGACCGGGAAGGGATCTGGCAGGACATGATCCTGATGCGCTGCAACCTCACCGAGCTGTGGCGGGAGATGGAAGGGCTGCTGGAGCAGTCCGACATGCGGTGGCACCGGTAGGACCTCGCCGGCCCCAGCACGTGAGTGGACTCGGTTCGGGGCGCGCGGTCCGCGGGATGAGCCTCGCTAACGGCGCTGCGCCGTAACGCGTATCATGAGGGAGATGGTGCGCGTCAACCGACGGGTCGTTGGATTGCTCGCGCCTGGTCTGGTGGCATTCGTGGTCGCGGCCCTGTCGGTCGCGGACATGTTCCTGCCGCGCCCCTACGACGGCGTCGTCCTGGAGCCCGACGCCCCTCAGGCGCGGGTGGTGCGGCAGGTGGTCGCGGGGTCGGGCGCCGACCGGGCTGGGATCAGTCCGGGGGACGTCATCGTCGGCATCGACCGCTCCTTCGTGAAGTCCAATGCACACGCCCAGCGGTTGCTCAACCAGCACAAGTACGGCGATCGCGTGCCGTACCTGGTGCGGTCCGGGGGGCGGATCTTCGAGACCGAGGTCGAGCTGGGCAGGCGACGGGTGGGGGACCTGGCCTACCTGGTGGCCTGCGTCCTGGGGCTGGTGTTCTTCCTCGTAGGCTCGTTCGTGGTGGTGCGTCAGCCGCGGCTGCCCGCCTCCCGCGTGTTCGCCAGCATGTGCAGCCTCTTCCTGCTGTTCTTGGTGTGTCGCCTGCGCCCTGCGTCCTACTCCTGGGTGGACACCTTCGTCCTCACCACGGGGACCGTGGCCCTGCTCTTCCTGCCCGCCTCGTTCCTGCACTTCTTCCTGATCTTCCCCCGCCCCATCTGGGAGTGGCGGGAAGACTTCATCTCCCGTCTGCTTCGGTTCGTGGCCCAGCGCAGCCCCAAGCTCCTGCCCATCTACCTGCTGCCGCCCATGGTGTACGTGGCGACCGTCCTGGAGGCGAAGGCCACGCACAGCTCACTGGCCCTGATCAGCGGCGCCCCCGCCGCCAACTGGTGGGTCATGGTGGGGTACATGTTGCTGGGCCTGGGCGCCCTCTACCTGAGCTCCCGGCACCTTCCCGAGGTGCAGCAGCGGCGGGGCGCCGGTCTGGTGTTCGCCGGCACCCTGTTCGGGGTGGTTCCCTTCACCCTGCTCGCCGTCGCGTTCCCCTCCTTCCTGCACACCGAGCGCTTCCTCATGTACGGGGTCGTCCCCCTGGTGCTGGTGCCCATCACCTTCGCCTACGCCATCGTGCGCTACCAGCTCCTGGACATTCGGGTCATCCTGCGCAAGAGCCTGCTCTACACCGTGACGACCGCCCTGGTGACCGCCGTCTACGCGCTGGGGATCGCCTCCTTCAACCTCCTCTTCCGGGGCACCACCCTGGCGGCCTCGCCCTACTTCCCCGTGGTGTTCGCCCTGGCCATCGTCCTCCTGTTCGAGCCGCTCAGACATCGGATCCAGGGCCCCGTGGACCGCTTCTTCTTCGCGGAGCGGTTGCGCCTGCAGAAGGCGATGGTGGAGATGGGCGATGCCTTCACCCGCGAGGTCGACATCTCCCCGGTGGTCACCCAGCTCGTCGAGCGCTTGCCAGGCCTGCTCAGGGTCCACTTCGCGGCCCTGTACATGATCGAGGACAACCACCTGCGCCGGGTGGCCGGTCCCGGCGAGCTTCCCGAGTTCCTGCCCAGCCTGGGCATCGTGTACGAGCACCTCAAGCGGCGCGGCGGGCTGGTGCGGGTCGACGAGCTGGCGCCCCTGCGGCTCCTCTCGGGTGCCGTGGACGGACTGGGCCGCGATTTGGTGGGGGCAGGGGTGGAGGTGGTGGGCCTGGTGGCCTCGACGCGGCGCTCGGTGGGGCTCATGGTGCTCTCCGCCAGCACCCGCCAGACGACCCTCGAGCGGGAGGAGCTGCAGCTGGTCCGCGGGCTGCTCAACCAGGCGTCCATCGCCCTGGAGACGAGCCTCCTGCTGGAGGAGCGTACCCACCAGGCCGAGCTGGAGCGGGAGCTGAAGATCGCGGCCGCCATCCAGTCCTCGCTCCTGCCGAAGCAGCTCGGCTCCAGGGGCGGCTGGGACCTGGCCGCGGTCTGCCGACCGGCCCGCGAGGTCGGGGGAGACTTCTTCACCGAGCTGCCCGCCGGGGCGGACGGGACCCGCGCCATCGCCTACGGCGATGTGTCGGGCAAGTCCATCTCCGGGGCGCTGATGATGATGGCGGCCCACGAGGTGCTGCACTCCCTGGCCCTGGCCCACCCCGACCCCGAGGAGCTCCTGCGCCTGGCCAACGCCCGCCTCCACAGCCTCAGGCGGCGCGGCTACGGCCTGCGGGGGGGCAGCTTCGTGGCCCTCGCCTACCTGGCGTTCCTGCCGACCAGCGGGACCATCCGGTACTCGTTGGCGGGCCAGCCGCCGCCCTTGATCCGACGGGGGTCGGGCGCGGTGGACGAGGTGCGGATGCCCTCACACCGCCTGCCCCTGGGCGCCTTCAGGGTCGGTGGCCACCAGCTGCTGGAGACCGCCCTGGCTCCGGAGGATCTCCTGATCGGATACTCCGACGGCGTGGTGGACGCCCGCGACCCGTCCGGTGAGGCGTTCGGGGAACAACGTCTCCACAGCACGCTGTGCGACTGCCCCGGCGAGCCCGAGGGAGCGGTCGCCTGGCTGCTCGAGTCCCTGGAGGGCTTCACCCGTGGTCACGTCCCCTATGACGACGTGACCATCGTGGCGGCGCGCTGGCGAGGTTGACGTTCGTCATCTCGTCGATCGCGTGAGGGCGCCGGGCACCCTCTGACGCTGGGCAGGCCGGAGACGGTGCCAGGCACCCTTTCGGATGGAGCGGTGCGCGTACGATCGAGTCAAGACGTGGTGCCTGGCACCGCCTCTGGATTCGAAGCGTCACTGCTGCTGGCGGCGCTTCATCATCTCCGCGAAGTCAAAGGGCTTGCTCGTGTAGCCCTGGGGCGGCTCGTAGGCGCCCTTGGGCGGATCGCCCTTCTCGATGGACACCACCTGCTGCGTGGTCTTCATGGTGGTGTCGCCCATCATGGGCATGGTGGCCACCGCGTCCTGGGCGACCACGAAGCCGTCGATGGAGCGGAGCTTTTCGGCCACCTCGGCCATGCCCGGCTGGAGGGAGACCAGCCTCTGGAAGAGCGCGTGGAAGTTCTTGAGGTCCAGGCTCACATCCTGCGTCGCCCAGTAGGTCGCCTTGACGTTCATCATGGGTGAGGTCATGGTCACATCCCACCGATGGGCCTTCCAGTCGGCCACGGTCCGGGTCTCCTCCTTGGGGGTGACGTCGACCTTGAAGGTCATCATCTTCAGCATCTGCTCGCCCATCCCCGGCGGCATGAGGGCGGCGAGATCGATGGGCAGGTCCAGGGTGCTGATGGTCTTCGCCTGATGATTGATGATGAACATCTTCTGCAGGTCGAGGCGGACCACCGTGGAGGTGTCGCCCTGATCCATGCGCAGGCGGTCGCTGCCCACCCACAGCGTCTGCTCCTCGTCCTGAGCGGCGTGGGTCTGACCCATGACCGTGAAGGCATCCTGATGGGTGTGCTGGACGATCTTCGAGTCGGCGGCGGCCAGGCCGGCCACCAGGAGGAGAGCTGAGACCAAGAGGACGGGGCGGCGACGCATCATGATGACCTCCTCGATCGAGCCCGTGTCGCAAGCTCGATCGGGGCGCATGTTAGCAGAGGAGGTTCCCCCGTGCCGCCCTGCGCCGGGACGGCTACAGCGTGGAGAGGTGGGTGCAGTGACGCACGAAGTCCGTCACCATCTCGCGGAGGCGGCGCTCGGCTGCCGGTTCCACGAGACGGCCGTCCTCGTCCAGGAGCTGCTTCACGGCGGGCAGGAACACGCGACGGCCGTAGAGGTGGGCGTGGCGGTACTGGAAGACCATCTCGAGCTGCTCCACGGCGCGCACCCCGCCCCACGGTCCGTTCGAGATGCCGATGAAGGCGGCGGTGGTGCCCACCAGGCTCTGGGGGAAGGCGAGCATGTCGATGAAGTACTTGAGCGCGCCGGGGAAGGAGCCGTTGTACTCCGGCACCACGCAGAGGACGCCATCGGCGGCCGACATGGCCTGCTGGAACGGGGCGAAGGCCTCGGGCGTCGCACTGTAGCTGGTGGGCGAGAACAGCTCCGATGGCAGGTCGCACAGGTCCAGGATGGTCGCCTGCTCCCCCGCCTTGACCACCATGTCCGCCGCCACCGCGGCGATCCTCCGGGTGTTGGAGTCGGGACGGTTGGTTCCTGAAATGACGACGATCATGGTGCGTGCCGGCGGCTTCCGGCCGCCCATCGTAGCAGGGCGGGCCCGACGATGGTGCCGTAGAATGCTCGGCGGAGGCACGATGACGAAACTCAGCCCACTTGCCGTGTGCGTGGCACTGGCCGCCGCTTCGACCGTGACGGCGGAGCCGGCATCGGTCATCCACCACGCGATCGTGGCCCGCATCGACCCTGCCCACCACCTGCTCGAGGTCGAGGACGAGATCGTGCTGCCGGACGGTGTCCGGACCGACGCCGAAGGGGGCTTCCGTTTCCTCCTCCACGCCGGGTTGGCGCCGGAGGTGACGACGGCGGGGTGGCGCCTCCAACGGGTTCAAGAGCCGGCCGGTGGTGCGTTCATCGGGCTCAACGCCTCCACTGAGAGTGCGCCCCAGGTCGAGGTGGAAGGATGGCGGCTGGTGCCCCCGTCGGGGGTCAGGGGCGCGGTCCAGATGCACTATGGCGGGATCATCGATCACCCGCTTGCCGCCTCGGGCCAGGAGTACCAGAGGGGATTCTCGGAGACCCCGGGGATCATCGACACGGACGGCGTGTTCCTGGCCGGCGCCACGTTTTGGGTGCCCACCTTCGGCGACGAGCTGGTGAGCTTCCAGCTCGAGGTCAGGGAGCTGACCCCTCCCTGGGACGTGGTCAGCCAGGGGCAGCGCATCCGGCACGAGCTGGCTCAGGACGGCACCCGCACCACGGTGTGGCGGCTTGCCGAGCCGACCGAGGAGATCTACCTGGTGGCGGGGCCGTGGCACGAGTACGGCGGCCGCGTCGGCAAGGTGGAGACCTTCGCCTTCCTGCGTGAGGCGGACCCGTCCCTCGCCGACACCTACCTGAAGGCCACGGCGCGCTACCTGGCGCTGTACGACGACATGCTGCCGCCCTATCCCTATCCGTCCTTCTCCCTGGTGGAGAACTTCTGGGAGACCGGCTACGGCATGCCGGGGTTCACCCTGCTGGGGCCCCGCATCATCCGCTTCCCCTGGATCCTGACCTCCTCGTATCCCCACGAGCTCCTCCACAACTGGTGGGGGAACTCGGTGTACGTGGACTATGCGTCGGGCAACTGGTGCGAGGGCCTCACCGCCTACGGGGCAGACCACCTCTTCGCCGAGCAGCGGGGCGAAGGGGCCAGCTATCGCCGGGCGACTCTCCAGAAGTACACCGACTTCGTGTCGGCGAGCGACGACTTCCCTCTGACCGAGTTCCGGGCGCGGCACTCGGCGGCCTCGGAGGCGGTGGGCTACGGCAAGGCCCTCATGGTCTTCCACATGGTCCGGCGTGCGGTAGGTGACGAGGAGTTCCTCCGGGCCCTGTCGGCGTTCTGGGAGCACAATCGATTCCGGCGCGCCTCCTTCGCCGACCTGGCCCGGGCATTCTCGGACGTCGCCGGCGGCGACTGGGGCTCCTACTTCACCACCTGGACCACGCGGACCGGGGCGCCGCGGTTGGAGATCGCCGACGTCGTGGTGACTGCCACCCCCGAGGGCGAGACGCCCTACGCCATCCGCCTCGATCTGCGGCAGGTGCAGGAGGGCGAGCCGTTTCCCATCACCGTGCCGGTGGCCGTGACCATGGAGGGTCGCACACAGCCGCTGTGGGTCGAGGTCGGCTCGTGCCGGGCGCAGTGCTCCCTGGACATCCCCTGCCCGGCGCGTCCCCTGCGCCTGGACGTGGACCCGGTCTTTGACGTCATGCGCCGGCTCGACCCCCTGGAGGTGCCGCCGGCTCTGTCGACCCTGTTCGGCGCCAGCGATCCTGTGTACGTGCTCCCAGCCGCTGCGCCGCCCGATGAGCTGGAGGCGTGGCGGAAGCTGGCCGCGGCCTGGGCGCGGCCCGGCACCCCCCGGACGGTGCTCGACCGCGACCTGGACGCCTTCCCACGTGGTGCCGCGTGGATCCTGGGCCGGGACAACCGCTTCGGGCCCGACGTGGTGGCGCGCCTCTCCGGTCATCCGGTCGCCGTGGGCGCGGATTCGGTGCACCTCGGCGGGGACGAGCTGCCCAGGGCCGACCACTCCCTGGTGCTGGTGGCGCGAGCCGCGGACGATCCGGCGAGCGCCGTGGGCTGGGTGGACGCGGCGCCGGCCGCCGCCATCGGCGGCCTCGCCCGCAAGCTGCCCCACTACACCAGATACTCCTATCTGGGCTTCGCCGGTTCCGAGCCCACGAACGTGGCCAAGGGCACCTGGCAGCCCCTGTCCTCGCCCCTGGTGCGCAACCTGTCGGGCGGCGAGCTCCCGCCCCTGGAGCTCGAGCCCCGCGCGCCCCTGGCCGAGCTCCCCCCGGCCAGTGATCCCTCCGCCCTGGCGGACATGGTGAGGGTCCTGGCCGGGCCGAACATGGACGGGCGGGGCCTGGGCAGCACGGGGCTGGAGCGTGCCACGGCGTGGGTGGAGGAGCGGATGGCCGCGCTCGCCCTGGAGCCGGCGGGGCAGCAGGGCTTCCGCCAGTCGTGGACCACCACCGCCGGCGAGCCGCCGCGGCCCATGACCCTGACGAACCTGCTCGGACGGCTCCCCGGAAGGGATCCCCAGCTTGCACATCGGCCCGTGGTGGTGATGGCGCACCTGGACCACCT
>Ga0315542_1000501_pt1 | contig 24594 bp, 22 predicted proteins | sample SalMarSW160120MG_FD_202541 | JGI IMG/M metagenome (GOLD analysis project Ga0315542, IMG submission 202541) | Salt marsh sediment microbial communities from the Plum Island Ecosystem LTER, Massachusetts, United States - Salt Marsh Sediment SW1601-20 ... | reverse complement strand
TCAGTTCCTTCCGTGAGCCTCCTCTTGACTTTCCAATGGCTATCTGGTAAAGAATAATGGCATTTTTCGTAACGGAAACCCAGCGGGTAGAACGCGATGCTGAAGAACCTGGACGATCTGGTCAAAGCGGTCAGGCGAGAGCCATGGGCACAGAATTTCGAGACCGGGGAGGATTTTTGGTCGCTTCTCACGGAGTGGCTGGAAGAGCATGTCATCTACGATTTTCTCGGGCGGGTTATCCGGCAGGTGGATGAGATTGTCGATATCGATCCGGATCTGGCCGAACCTCGAATTCTTGAAATCGCGACACAGTATATGGTCGATTTTTTGGATGCCCAGTCCGCTTCCGTCAGGATATATGATCCCCTCACCGAACAGATGCTCAACTACGGGTCATTTCCATTGGATGAACATTCAAGAGAGACGTATGTCCCCCTCGAAGGCAGCATAGCCGGAGAGGTGGCAAGAACCAGGAAACCGTGCCTGGTTCCCAATATCCTTGTTGACGGACGATACCGGGACAAGAATGTCATTCGCCGGAAAGGTGTCCATTCACTGCTTGCCGTCCCGCTTGAAATTCCACGGTTTTTCCCCCATGAGAGAGACACTGCAGGAGTCATCCAGATCTATTATCGGCAGAAGGACCGGAATTTCTCCAGACTTGAAATCCAGGTGGCAAACCTGATGGCAAAGCGACTCAGTTTTGTGATAGCCAGAAAAAAAATCCTCTCGATGCACCGGATCAACGAGAAAAAGGACTCGATTATCCAGCAAATTTTCAAGACCCTCGGGACAAGAGGTGGCATCAAGATGAAGGAGGTATTCAACAGGATCATTCCCGAATTGGCCGACATGGTGAATGTCCAGAGTTGTGCCCTTTTTTCCGTGACGCCTGATTATAATCATGTGATACTCGAAGCGGCCTATCCTGAACTGGGAGGTTATCACAGTATCGGCATGAAATTTCCCGTGGGAAAAGAGGCAACATTTGAAGTCATCCTGAACTTGAGGGATTACCGGGGAGATTCCACCTACGAGATCGTTACTCCTTCTTATATCTTGGTTGTGGACCCCCAAAAAAGTGAACTCATCTCAGTTCAGATGAAAAAATTCGCCCGATTGCACAATATCAATTCCATACTGTATATACCTCTTTCTGTTGAGGGAGACATTACTCACTTCATAACGTTTGACGCCCTTGAACAGAGACTTCGTTATAGAGAGGACGAAATAGAACTCTTTCTCTTCCTGGGCAGGGAATTGATGAAAGCCCAGAAAATGGAGAGACTGGATGATATCCTGCACGATTTCAAGAATCCGACCATCGCGGCGGCGGGGTTCGCAAGGAGGTTGAAAGCTCTTCTCGAAAAAGGACCGGATGAAAAATCAAGAGATCAGATCCGCCGGTACACTGACATTCTGCTGGAGGAGACGAGCCGGCTGCAAGAGCTGTCTCTGAGCATTTACCAGGTGGGAAAGGAGCAGGTTGTCGATTTATCTGATGTGCTGCGTCGCCGTTTTGAGATCAACAGGGAGGCGATCAAAGAGCAGTTTAAGCAGAATGTGGAATTGAAGGAAGGACCGTTTGAATCGGAACTGCCCGTCCGTTGTTACCCAATTCATCTGGAACGGGTGTTCGACAACCTCTTGAACAATGCCACGAAAGCGATACCGCTCAGAGGAGGGTTCCTCGCAATCCGCACCTATGGAGATGGAGAGTGGGCCTTCGCAGAAATCAGCAACAGCGGCCAGATCTCTTATGAAGACAGGGTGAGACTACTTGAAGGAGAGGCTGAAGGACGAGGACTGTACATTACGAACCGCATTGTCCGCCTTCTGAAAGGTAAAATAGTGATCGAGGGAGGGAAGAAGAGCACGACCTTTATCGTACGCCTGCCTTTGGCAGGAAAAGAAAGGGAAGAAGGTTAATCTCCTGAGTATAGGACCTCGGAGCATAGACTGTAAAGGAACTGATCATGAATGACATTGAAGAGATCCTTGAGAGAGTGAAAAGGAATGAGGAAATTGAGAGGAAATTCTTTGCAGTGGAAGTTCACATTTTATCAATACTGAATTTCAGGGATCTTTTTGAAAACCTCCTCACGGAGATACGGAAAGAATTCGACATCCCTTATGCCTGGTTATCCCTGATCCAGGAACACCACGTGGCGCACCTGATCAGGCAACTGGGAACCTCGGGAATGCTCGACAACAAGTTGAATATCATAGAGCCGGAGACCTTTCGACGCCTGGTGGGCAATGGTTCGCGTCCGATACTGATCAACGGCGATCTGGCTCCCTATTATAAGTTATTTCCTGACCATGAGAAGTATCTCATCCGTTCTCTTGCCCTCATTCCGCTCACACAGGAGAACAGCGTCATCGGGAGCCTCAACTGCGGAGATTATGCGCCGGACAGGTATCATCCGGGAATGGATGTCTCTCTCCTGGAGCGGCTTTCGGTCATTCTTTCCATTTGCATTTCCAATGTCGCCGCTCATGAGAGAATCAGACTCGCCGCCTCCAGCGATCCGCTCACGGGACTGATCAACAGGCGGGTCATGGAATCGATTTTGAAGAGAGAATTCAACAGAGCGCTTCGATATGAAAGCCCGCTCGCAGTTGCATTTCTGGACATCGATGATTTTAAATCGGTCAACGATCGCTACGGACACGATTTCGGAGACGCTGCGCTGAAATATGTGGGCAACCGACTGGTGCAGATGAGCAGAGAAAGTGACATTGTAACGAGGTTCGCCGGCGATGAATTTGTCATTATCCTACCGGGGAATAAGCGGGATGAGGCGTATCGAATGATGAACCGCCTGGATCAATACCTGTCCAAGAATCCTCCGGTCCAGAATGGCGAAAGCGTAAGACTGTCCATCAGCTTCGGCATAGCCCACATCCATGATGCGGGCGTTCAGGATCCTGCTTCCCTGTTGAAAAGGGCGGATGAGCGGCTGTATGAGGCAAAAAGGAAGAAGAGGGGATCTGATCGAGTCGTCTCGTTTGACCGTTGAAGGCGGCAAATTTGTGGAGAAACGTCCGGCGTTTTGATGACGCCGGAAATGGAAGGACTGCAAGAGGGCTTATCCTGTGGGATTCTGTGCAACTTACGATAGAGAACGGGAGACAATGGAAAAAATATCACCCCGGGAACTCGCTTTCGACATTGACGGAGTCCTGGCCGACACCTTTCGTGTATTCGTGGAAACCGCAAGAAAAGAATGCCATGTCGAAGTTGCTTATGAAGATATTACGGAGTATGATTTCAGGAAAGTTATTGACATCGATGATGAGACCAGCAGGATGATCATTCAACAGATCCTTGACGATCCCATTAGCATGGGGATCAGGCCCATTGAGGGAGCGGTGGAGGTGCTCGGTTTGCTGGCCAGGGAAGGACCCATTCTATTGGTTACCGCAAGACCTGGAAGAGCGGCAATCCATGAATGGGTCCTTCGGCATCTGCACGGGGTGAATGAGGATCTGATCCGGCTGGAGGCGACCGGCACCCACCAAGAGAAGATCCCTATACTCCTGGAGAATGGAATCAGGTATTTCGTGGAAGATCGTCTCGACACCTGCTATCTATTGGCCGCGGCTCAGGTAACGCCCATCGTGTTCGACCAGCCCTGGAATCAAAAACCTCACCCCTTCAGGAGGGTCCGGTCATGGGAAGAGATCGCGCGGATGATTGCCTGGGGCAGGGCAGGGTTGTGACCTTTCTCACGTGCAGCGTGGAAAAATTCCTTGACACCGCTTTCACGAAAGAGAGAATAAAATTTGTTGAGAAAATATGGTCATTGCGTGGCAAATGTTCTGTGTTCATATGGAAAGGAGAATGTCATGCCAACCTATGAATTTACCTGCCAGAAGTGCAAGAAATCCTTTTCAACGATTATGAGCGTGCGTGAATACGAGACCAAGAAGATGAGATGCCCGAAGTGCAAGAGCACCAAGGTTAAGCAGCAGATTACTCCATTCCAGGTGGTGACTTCGAAGAAGAGCTGATGCGCTCGTAGACGGAAATTAGAGATGTTCTCTACGGAGTCAGAGTACCGGCTCTGATGAATTCGGAAGAGTTCATCAACATGCAAAGGAGACTGACGCAAATCGAAGGGATGCATTGCAGCCCGTTGATTTGTAAGGCGGCTGAAAATCGCTTTTTCGCTCTCCGTGAGCAGAACACCTGCAGGGCCGAGACCTTACGATTCCATCATATGTGAGAAAGGAAAAAGAGAAGATGAAATGCCCCTACTGTGAGAAGGAGGTCCCGGGAAAAACCTGCTCGGGTTGTGGAACCGTCACCCCGGGAGAAGCCCGATATTGCATGAAATGTGGAAGTCTTCTCGCTGATCATTCAGAGGACTATTCAGAGGAGACAGACTCGGGGTACGGAGATGAAGGCCTGGACCTGGAGGACCGCGTGTTGTGCCCTGATGGAACGTGCACGGGAATCATTGTGGACGGTAAATGCACCGAATGCGGAAAGCCCTTCGACTCTGACAACCCGGCGGAAGAAGAGGGAGAAGGAGACGGCATTCATGTATGAATTGAGAGTAGCGTCCCGGTTTGCCGCGGCGCATCAACTCAGGGAATTTCATGGAGCTTGTGAGAATCTCCACGGACATAATTGGAAGGTGGAAGTCTACCTCACGGGAGAGAACCTTGGGAAAGAAGGCATCTTGACGGACTTTGGTAAAATGAAAAAGGCCACAAAAGAGGCACTGAACACGCTGGATCACCATTTCCTGAATGAATTGGATACATTTAAGGATATAAACCCTTCTTCAGAGAATATTGCCCGCCATATCTTCAAATACCTTTCGGGGAAACTGAACCATGATGATATCCGGATCAGCAAGGTAACCGCCTGGGAATCCGATGATGCGAGTGCCAGCTACATGGAGACGTGGACCGGGGCTCCGGAAACCCCTTCTCCAACAGAAAGGTCATGAGCATTCTTGCTTTCATCCCTGCCCGCTATGATTCAAAGAGGTTCCCCGGCAAGCCCCTTGCTCTCATAAACGGCAAACCCATGATTCAGCATGTCTATGAACGTTCGTTGCAGTGCCCGCAAATTACCGAGACCTATGTGGCGACAGATCATGCCGCTATTCTCGAGACGGTTCAGGGGTTCGGCGGGAAGGCCGTTATGACGAGCGAAAGGCACCGGTCCGGAACGGACCGCATATCAGAGGCAGTCGTGGCCCTGGGCGTGCCGGAGGACGACCTCATCGTAAATATCCAGGGGGATCAACCCATCTTTGATCCTGCCATGATTTCAGATCTTGTGGTGCCTTTCTTTGAGGAGGATGCTGCTCCCATGGCTACGCTCAAGTGCAGGCTCCGCCGGAAGGAAGATAGGGAGAACCCTAACCAGGTGAAAGTGGTGACGGACAGGAAGGGCAATGCACTTTATTTCTCCCGGCATCCCATCCCATTTATTCGGGACGAAGGGGAGAAAAGTCCGGTCTTCTATAAACATCTGGGATTTTACTGCTACCGAACTGATTTTTTGTTGCAGTTCACCCGCTTGCAGCCCGGGGTCCTCGAGACCGCAGAGAAACTGGAACAATTACGGGCTCTCGAACATGGGTTTCGAATCAAGGTTACGGAAACTCCGTATAATTCCCTGGAAGTCGACGTGCCAGAAGATATTGGGCGCATCGAAGAAGCAATGAAAGCAAGGTCAATCAAGAATCATCCTTGAAGATTCGTGCGGCCAGGTCAATATCTTCGGGACTGAAGACAAAAAGGGATTTTTCACCACCAGGGAGAGCGGAACCGTAGACATAGTTGATGTTAATGCCTTCTTCACCAAACTTTTTCGCCATCTGTGCCAGGGTACCAGGTTTGTTTTCAATTTCAAGGGCGATCACAGGCATGATATCGAAGACATATTCCTGCAGGGAAAGCAGATTGATGGCGTGGTCCGTGTCTTCGACCAGCAGCCGGATGAGAGCGAAATCGGCTGAATCCTTCTGCATTGAGCCGTAACTTGCCGCCGGTGCGATCCTCTTCAAAGATTTTCCTCTTGCCTTGAATACCCGCTGCACGTATTCGGAAGCGTCCTGAATTGTGAGTGCATCGATGTTTATGCCCTCGTCCGAAAGCAGCGTCGCGAGTCTGCCCAGTTCCCCGGGCACGTTTTTGAGAAACAAAGCGATTTCAGTTCTTACCATTTCCATCTCCCGACAGCCGTTTTGAGGAGTCCTTTTCATATCCCTTCAGGTATTGAAACAAGTCGCTCTTGGTGGATAGAACCAGCGATGTGTCCTTATCCATGGTTTTCTCGTACGTTTCCAGCGTCTTGAGGAAGGAATAGAACTCCGGGTCTCTTCGGTATGCGTCTGCGTAAATTCGTGTGGCTTCCGCATCTGCCTTACCCATTGTCTCCTGGGCCTTCTCATAGGCCTCTGATGTGATTTTTTTCAGTTCCTTGTCCCTGTCTCCCTCGATTTTCCGAGCAGCACCCTGGCCTTCGGATCGGTATTTCTCGGCCTTTTGCTTCCTTTCGGCTATCATCCTGCCGTACACAGACTTCTGCACGCTTTCCACGTAGTTGACTCTCTTGATTTTAAGATCGACGAGTTGGATGCCGAACTCTTTGAGTTTGGGTCTTGCCTGGGCGATAATAGCGGTGAGGATCTTTTCTCTCCCCATGGTGACCTGACCGAGGGGACGCTCTTCTTCCCCGCGGACGGATTCCGCATTGAAAGTGTCCAGCTTCCTGTTGGTCGTTCGAACGGTGTCAATCAAAGGATAGGATGTTATGAGGTTCCGAACGGATGCATCCAGGATATCATCCAGCCTGGCCTGTGCTTCCGTGGTATTATTGACGGTCTGGAAGAACTCCAGCGGATCCACGATTTTCCACAGGGCAAAGGTATCAACCCATATGAAGGTCTTGTCGAGGGTCGGTACTTCTCCGGGTTGTCCGTCCCATTCAAGCAGGAGCTTTGGGAAGTAATTGGCGTTTTGGATGAGGGGAATCTTAAAATACAACCCCGGTTGGGTCTTGGGACTGCCGATGGCCTCTCCGAATTGGGTAATCACCACCTGCTGGGTTTCATCCACTGTGTAGGCGGCTGAGTACAGGGCGATCAGGGCGACGATAATGGGAATAAGCAGTAATTTGGATTTCATTTTTGCCCTCCTGAAAAGTGCTCCAGCCTCAGCAGGGGAAGCAGATTTTTCTGGTCGGAATCGACCACATATTTTTGCCCGACTTTCGGGAAAATCTGATCGATGGCTTCCAGGTAAAGCCGCCGGCGGGTAACGTCTTTCGCTGTGCTGTATGCGGCGTAACGATCCAGGAACCTTGCGGCATCCCCTCGGGCGCGGTTCACGCGATCCAGGGCGTATCCCTGCGCCACCATGATGGTCTTCTGGGCATCCCCCTTGGCAGCGGGAATGACTTTGTTATACGCTTCTCTTGCCTGGTAAATCATCTGTTCTTTCTGTTGAATAGCCTGGTTCACTTCGTTGAAAGAAGGCTGTACGGGATCAGGAACATTCGTCTTTTTTAGTTCAATGTTAACCACCTTGATCCCCGTTTGCGCCTTATCCAGTTCTTTCTGGAGTAACACCTTGTCTCGAGTGGCGATTTCGTCTCGTTTGCTGATAATATCGTCTATACTGCTGTCGCCGGCTACCATGCGCATGGTGGATTCTGCAAGATCCCTCAAGACACCTCTGACGTCATCGACCTTGAAGAGGTAGTCGTACGGATTATTGATGCGGTATTGGACTATCCATGGTACCAGAGCTACATTCAGATCTCCGGTGAGCATCAGGGATTCATTCAGATAGGCGCTTCCCGAGGCATATCGGGTGCGGATGCCGGCCTCGATGGTTCGAAATCCGAATTCTTCTTTGAACACGAATTTGACTCTTACCTTGGTAACCTTCTCGATTCCTCTGGGAAGCTTGAAATGGAGTCCGGGCGGCGTCATTCTTACATATCTTCCAAAACGCTGAATCACCCCCACTTCATCGACATGAACCGTATAGAAACAACTTGTGCCGAGAAGGACAATGATAATGGCAAAAACGACAATCCATGTCCCGCCCGGAAATCTGCCCTTCATTCCCTTTATTTTCTCAAACATTTCGTCCACTCTTGGTGGTCCGGCGCCCCCCTGGCCCTTTTTTTGCTGCTGCAACTTGTCCCAATCCCAGGTCATGATATTACCCCGTTCCTAAATTTGAAGAAAACCATATAAGGATATCGGGAAATTCTCAACTCGTCAAGGTCTAATGGCGACAGCTCCGATTCCAAAGCCAGGGACGCCTTTCTTCTCCACCTGTCGAGAGCTTTCTCTTCCCTTGACTTGAAATCCTCGGACGTCTATCCTAAATTCATGGAAGACCGAAAGGCATCACTGACTTCGCTGAAGGAAATTCTCGACAGAATGTTCAAAGACGGCGGTCTTCCCTTTGAGATTGAGAACGCCAGGATATGGCAGGTCTGGGAAGAAGCGGTCGGACCCGCTATAGCCAGGCATGCGAGACCGATCTGGATAAAACAAGGGCTTTTGCGGGTGGGAGTGTCGGATCCCATCTGGCTCCAGGAACTCAGTTTCCAGGAAGCCGAGATACGAGAAAAGGTGAACCGTGCGCTGACGAAGAAGGCCGTAAAGAGGGTCGAGTTCAGACTGGAGAAATGACCGAGTGTTTCCCCTGGCCGAGAATGGGCGGGAGAATCTCGAGACCCGGATTGCCCTCCAGCACTGTTTCCACAAGTACCAGCTTGGAGTTGGAGTGAATGTCCGGATAAACGACCTGTACCCGTTTCGGCTCCAAATTAAACCGCCTCGACTGACTCATGAGATCGGTGAGCCTTTCTGCCGGAAAAACAATCGCGAACCTGCCCTTTGTTCTCATCAGATAGCGAGCTGTTGTCAGAAGATCTCCGAGAGATACAAGAATTTCATGCCGGGCGACAGCCCTGGATGCATTGGGGTTGATACGACCGCTGTTGGCTTTTCGATAAGGCGGATTGCAGATGACGATATCCGCCGTTTTCGGAGAAAGGGGGGGGTGGCGGATATCTGCCTGCAGGATCTTCATTTTCCTGGAAAGCCCGTTGAGGCAGGCGTTTCTGGAGGCCTGACAAGCAAGGCTCGGTTGAATTTCGATTCCCAGGGCCTGCTTCAGAGGTGTGGTCAAAAGGAGAATCAGCGGAATAACGCCGCACCCCGTCCCCAGGTCCACCAGGAACTCTCCAGGTTTTACGGTCACGAATTCAGCCAGGAACAGGGCATCAACCGAAAAACGATAGTCCTCTCTTGATTGTATCAATTGCAGGCGCCCACCCAGGAGCGCATCGACCGTTTCGTCGGGTCCGGGCTTTGTGTCAGGGAACTTCGATGATTTCATAGGGATCGATCTTGTTCAGAACAAGGCCGCTCAGCACCTTCGGGAAAAAATACGTCGACTTCCTCGGCATCACGAGCGACAGCCCTGCTATTTCTTTGACCTGAGCCATCCTGGTCGGATTCAGCAAGAAGGCCATCTGGAAGTCGCGGGAATGAACGAGGGAGAGCGCCGCATTAACACTGCTTTGATATTGAAAAATTTTTTCATCGTCCAGGTCCTCCCTGTTGAATCCGAGAGCCTTCTGGAGCAGGAAGCGGGAAAGCACGAGGACGTCGAGGTTTTTGAGCGCGGGGTGGAGGTCGTCGCCCATGTGACCCTGAACGCCTCTCTTCAGTGAGAAAAGGTAGCCTCTGTCCGCGCCTTCGCGGTAAAAACCGATGGCCGGATCGGATGCTCCCGCCCTTGAAAGGGCTGCCCGAAAAACCTGTGCCCCGGATGCGGGGTCACCAGAAGGAAGGGGAACTTTCTCAATGACAAACCATGTTCCAACCTTGTTGAGAAAACTCTCCATGTCAAAACCCGGTGCGCGTTTTACGAGGCGGTGGGAAGGAAGGATGGTCAATCCTTCGTCATTCAGGTTGCTCAGGTACATCATCGTGAACTCGTAAGATCGGTTCGCAGGCCTTCTGCCGTATCTTGTCCGCATCATGTTTCTGTATGTACGAGCGGTCTCATATCTGTGATGGCCGTCGGCAATGAAGAGAGTCTTGGGCAGAAAGGCCTTTGAGATATTTCTGGCAACGGAGGGGCCCTCAAGGGTCCACATCTGATGTGAACTCCCGTCCGCAAGATCAAAAGAGATCCGGGGCTCTGTGCGCATAGCGTTTTGACAGATGCCCGTGACGACGTTGTCAGGGTCTTCATAAAGGGTGAAAATCTGACTGAACTGCGCATTGCAAGCGCGCATGAGACGCAGGCGGTCATCCCTGTGTGCCGAGAAAGTCCTTTCGTGCGGAAGGATGATTCCCGAGTCCTCTTCCTCGATGTGGACAAGGGCAATCAGTCCCCACCTTGTTCTCCTGGCTTGACCATCGCCCGGGTCATAAGTCATGGAGGTCACGTAGAGACAGGGCCGTTTAGCCCGTCTCAAGGTCCCTTCCATCTCCCAGCGCATGAAATGATCAGCGGCTCTCGTGTACTTGTTATCCCAATCGGAATCCCCTGTCTTCTTTTTCCCGAGGATAAGCCGGATGATATTATGAGAATCCTTCAGGTAGAGGGCTTCCTGCTCCTCCGGAGAAATGACATCGTATGGGGGGGCAACCACTTTTGAGAAATTCTCATTCTTCCCAAGAGGATAGGTAGATCCTCTAAATGGAGCAATAAGGGCCACGGGATATCTTTTGCCTCCAGGGGGCGTGAAAGTTGAGGAGACAGTATGAGGTTATTTCCTTTCCAGAGTCAAGGATTTTTGGTTCACACCGAACCCCTCTGCATCCGCCGGAACCTCCTCTGCTTTTCATTGGGTCGATAATCAGTTATACTGCCCCCGGAAAGAGAGAGCAACACAGGTCATCGATCAGGGGTTCACCATATGGACAATAACGGCATACATCGCGGTGGTCTTCCGGCATCAGGCGAAACCGCGCCGGATTTGCTGATACACGGGGGCATACTGTTGGACATGACCGAGGGGAAGGGGCCTTTGAAGGATGTCCTGATCTCCGTAAAGGATGGTCGTATTGCGAAAATAGGGAAATCGGGTGATCATTCAACTGCGCTGAATCATACACGGACGGAGCACATTGACGCCACCCGTGGGATTATACTGCCTGGCCTCATAAACGCCCATACCCATGCTGCCATGACCCTGTTTCGCGGGTACGCAGATGACCTTCCGCTCAAGACATGGCTTTTCGAAAAAATCTTTCCGCTGGAGCAGCAGATCCTGAATCCGCAGACCGTTTACCGGGGCACCCTGCTCGGGTGTCTCGAAATGATCGGATCAGGGACAACCTGCTTCATGGACGGGTATTTTTTCGAGGACGCAACAATCCGTGCGGCCCATGAAGCCGGTCTCAGGGCGGTGGCCGCCCAAGGTATCATTGATTTTCCGGCCCCAGGGGTCCCTGATCCGCGAGAGAATATACATACTGCAAAAGAATTCCTGAAAAAATGGGGCGGTTTTTCCACGCTGATTCAACCCGGATTATTTTGTCACAGTCCGGTTACCTGCTCACGGGACACGCTGGAGAAAGCACTTGAACTCTCTTTGGAGGGGTCCACACCTCTACAGATACACCTGTCTGAAACCCTCGATGAAGTTCAGGTCATGTTGAGAAACACGGGGAAAAGCCCGGTCAGGTTTCTCGATGATATCGGATTTCTGAACCCACGTCTGGTTGCTGCGCATGCAATTCACCTGGACGATGAAGAGATTGATCTGCTCGCCGCACGGAGCGTCAAGGTAGTCCACGTGCCGGAAAGCAACATGAAGCTTTCTTCCGGTATTGCTCCTATTCAGAGAATGAGGAAAGCAGGTCTCTCAATAGGCCTTGGCACTGATGGAAGCGCTTCCAACAACGATCTCGATGTTTTCCTTGAGATGGATACCGCTGCCAAACTTGCAAAGATTTCCACCAGGGACCCGGTGTGCCTGAACGCCAGGGAGGTTCTCAGGATGGCCACCGCAGGAGGAGCGTCCGTTCTCGGGCTTGAAAACGAGATCGGAACCCTTGAAGAGGGAAAACGTGCGGATATTATCGTGGTTGACCTTGAAGCGCCCCACCTCCAGCCTCTTTATGATCCCTATTCCACCTTGGTCTATTCGGCCGGCGGATCGGATGTGAAGGACGTGATCGTCGATGGACGTGTGCTCATGAAAGATCGAACTTTCATGACCCTGGATCCGGAAGAAGTCATGGCGAAGGTGAGAGAAACAGCGCATACGATCAGTACGATTTGATCCTCATGTTTCCGGTGTTCAAATTCGGGAGGGAATCACCTTGCTTTCAAGGATTTTTATGACCATGTTTCATATCCTATCTTCCTGGCGAGCTCGTAAAGGTCCTCCGAACCAGTCCCGGAGCCGACAACGCCTACGTAGTATGCCTGTTCCATTGGTTCTCTTCTCCTGATATGGTAAACATGGTATGCCAGGTCGTGCCCATCTGCAAATCCATTTTTCATTCAGTGTTCAGCGACTCGGAACAGAGCGCAAGCGATGTGAATACGCGTCTCTTCATAGGGCGCGGGGAAAACATTTGCGTTAATGCGCAATAATTGCTATGGACTGATGAGCGCAACAGGCTTATTCTATCGGTTGCTTTGTACAGCCCAAAAGAAAAGTCTTACCAGTTCCGCAGGGCAATTGAATTTTATGCGCTGATGTCCGAAATATTGCCGTGCGATGTTTAGGAAACCGTTTCGAGGAGAGTGTGATCGTATGCAAAAAAGAAAGAAGATTACCGTTCTGTTGATTGTCGGCATCCTGATTGTGGCCATTGGAGCACTCGGCTGGTTCTTGGCGTGCATCTTTGAAGGCGAGCCTCCGAGCGTAAGCGTGGAGCCGCTTCCGGAGTATCTCTCCGGGAGCCAGAAGTTTACCGTTCGGGTCACAGATGAAAATAGAGGGCTCAGAAGACTCAAGATTTCATTGGATCAGGAAGGCAGGAAGGTCAGTGTATTCGAAAAACAGTTCCCTTTCCATGGCATACTCAACCGCCAGGGGATACATTCTTTTGAGATTGAAGTGGAACTGGATCCGAAAAAAATGAACCTCGCACAGGGCCGCGCCGATTTGTATGCCCGGGTTTGGGACTACTCGAGAAGGAGCGGGGGCGACGGCAATCTCTCCGTATTTCAACACAAGATGACGGTGGATACGGTCCCGCCGGCTATCCGAACCCTTTCCCGGCAGCACTACATCAATCTGGGCGGCACAGGGCTGGTTGTTTACCGAGTCTCATCCGATACAGATCAAAGCGGGGTCTACGTGAATGACTATTACTTCCCGGGGTATCCGGCGAGCGAGGGAACTGATAAGGAAACACGAGTCTGTTATTTTGCTATCCCTCAGCAGTTGACTACGTATCCCTCAGTGTACATCTGGGCAAAAGACAAGGCTGGTAACCGGTCGACTTCCACATTCAATTACCATATCAGGAAGAAGAAGTTCCGTACCGAAAAAATGGCTATAAGCGACCACTTCCTGAATCAGGTGCTCCCCTATTTTTCATTTTATCCGCTTGATGGAGAGACGACTCCCCTGAAGAAGTTTTTGAAGATCAACAGGGATCTGCGAAAAGATAATGCCCAAGCTTTCCATGAATTGGGGAAAAAGAGCGGCCAGACGAAGCTCTGGGAAGGGGCTTGGCTCAGGTTGATGAACGCTGCAGCCATGGCCAGGTTCGGTGATCGGCGGATATATCTTTACCACGGAAAAGAGGTGGACAGGGAAACCCATCTGGGTGCGGATCTGGCTTCCATCGCCCAATCCAAGGTGCCGGCAGCTAACAATGGGAAGGTCATTTTTGCCGGCCGTATGGGTATTTACGGAAATACGATTGTGCTGGACCATGGACAAGGATTGACCTCCTCCTACTCACACCTGAGCAAGATTGACGTGGCGGTGGGAGACATGGTCCAGAAAGGGGATACCATCGGGCAAACGGGCCAGACAGGCCTGGCAGGCGGAGACCACCTCCATTTTGCCGTCATGGTCGACGGGATCTTTGTCGATCCCGTCGAATGGTGGGACAGTCACTGGATTAACGATAATATCACCAAGAAGCTGTCCCTCCTCGGAAAATAGCTCTTGAAGACTAATTTGTTTTGACCAGGACAGTCTGTCCCGGAAAGATGGTACTCCTTGGAGTGAGACTGTTCAGCTGCAGAAACTCGGAGAGGTTCATCTGGTGCCGCTGGGCGATCGTGTAGGGTGAATCCCCTTCCCGGACACGGTATCTTACCGCATTTCCTTGATCAGCTGCCGACGCGGACTCGCCCCGGATGATAAGCACCTGACCGGTACTGAGATCGGCATTCCTGAGGGAGTTGGCCTTTTGGATAACATCCGTGGTCGTGCCGAAACGCCGTGCAATCCTCCAGAGTGAATCCCCCTTCCTCACAACGTACCTTTTTTCCTGTGTTATCTGCTGGACGGATTCAGCGTTCTGTTGTGGCCTGACCGGCTGCTGTTCAAGCACGTATCTTCTCCCCACGGGAATTTTGAGTCTCCAGCCGACCCGCAAGTACCGACTGCTTCTGAGCCTGTTAGCCCGCATAATAGCCGTGACACTCGTCCTGTATCTTCTGGCGATGAGAGAGAGAACCTCACCTCGTCTCACCCTGTGGTACACAAATTCGGGGATCTGGGGCTTCCACGCCGGTATTGTTGGGAGTTTCGCAAGAAGGAGATCGCCCTTTCCCTTCGGCACCCTGAGATCGTATGAGCGGGCCGGAGTGGAATGCCGCTTGAGTTCAGGATTCAGGTCCAGCAATTCCCTGCAAGAGACGTTCAGGGTTTTTGCTACCGTCTCCAGGTGAACTGGTTTTTCAACGGGAACTTCATCTGCCTCCAGAGGTGGGTCGACCGGGGGAAGCGAGAATCCATATTTCTCCGGGTTCTGGATAATGTGCAAAACTGCGAGAAACCTCGGAACATAGGAAGCCGTTTCGCTGGGAAGCTTTTCGTACAGATCCCAGAAATTGTCCAGGTAATTTACCCGCTGGGTGCGAATGCATTTGAGAACGGTTCCTTCCCCGCAATTGTAAGCAGCCAGGGCAGTGGTCCAGTCTCCGAAGATTTGGTGTAACTCTTTCAGGTAGGATATAGCCGCCTGCGTCGCTTTTTCAGGATCCATCCTTTGGTCAATCCAGCGGTCCCGTTCAAGCCCGTACTTATAGCCGGTGGACGCAATAAATTGCCAGAGCCCCAAGGCCCTGGCCTTGGAGAATGCCCGAATATTGAATCCGCTTTCGATGAGCGGCAGCCAGGAGAGATCTTCGGGCAGGCCTGCCTTTTTCAGCGCCTTGACTATGGCAGGGCGGTACCGTCCGGAACGTTTGTACGATTGTAGAAAAAAGCTCCTTTCCACCCCTTGAAAGTGTTTGACGGCACGCTCGACATATCGGTTCATGGAGAGCGGGATCGCCTTGTGGTATCCGTTGACGACGATAAGCCGGGAAGAGTAGATCTCTATAATACGTTTGGCAATCGTAAAGCGGAGATCTTCTCTCTGTTGAAGCAATTCAGGATTATCGTCCGGGTCCACCCGGAGTATCAGGGAATAGGCCTGATCAAGGGCGTCCAGCGCTTCATCCAGGTTTCCTCTCTTCCAAAAATCATTTGACGCCTGGCAGAACTCAAGTGCCCCGTCAAGCAGTTCCTGGTTCGTCTTCTTGGGGATGTTTTCGGTTGCCGTCGGCTGTACATCGTCAGGGCTGTTTTCTTCGTTTTCCAGCTCCTGGTCGGGGATGGAGCCAGGAAGTCCGGCAGTCTCTGCGTCCGGATACTCAGGGATTTCCTGACCAGCAATCAGGCCCGCACTTTCGGGAGCATTTCCTTGCCCTGCCCCTTCTTCGACGAGATCTCCGGCCGTTTTACACCCGTTTTCAATCGGTGTCTCAGCATTTTCCTGAGGCTGCGCCTTTCCCGGATGAGAAGGAGTGTCTTTCGTTGCCTGCTGGTCTTTATTCTCAAGAGACACATTTTTTTCTCCGGCAGGCGATAATTGTGCGGGACTTGCTGTTGATTTGGACGGCGCCTGGGTCGCGCAACCACCAAACGTCAAAAATATGACGGCAAGGACAAAGAGCAATGGAAAGATAAGATCGGATTTCGTTTTCACGCGGTATTGCAGCTCCTCTCTCGGTTTCAATGGTTCTTGAGGGGAAGTGTCAAGCACTGATTGTTCCTTGAAAAAGGATATCCATGCAATTAGCATTCCGAACCACCCGGGTAAGTGAGTTGAAGGATGAGTTCTATCAATTGGAAGGGAAGTATAAAGAATACGGAAAAGATGGTCAAGAAGATTGGAGCTTTAATATTGACCTGAAGGCATGCCTTTCTTGAGGAGGGACAGCAGATCGCCCGGGTTGTTCAGGTGAGGGTCGTCCGTTACGGCTTCAAGCAGGTCATCAAGGATTCTGCCCACGCGGGGACCCGGTTCCAGGTGCAGGACCTCCATCACATCATGCCCGTTCAGGGCAAGGTCACGGAGGGACACGGCCTGTTGCTTGCGGAAGATTGAGGCTACTCTCCTTTCCAGATCTTCAAGGGGACCCATCGGGTTGCTGTTCATGCCATGGGCCAGAAGATCCGCTTTACGGAGGATTATGAGGTCTCCTATGGTTTCAGTGCCTGCCCTGCGGATAAGGCGTCGAACCGCACCATCCCCCCACTCTGCGCTGTATCCAATCATATGGTTGCCTATGAGATGGGAAACTTTTTCCATGAGCGTCCGGGAAAACCGAAGCCTTGCCATTATTCTTTCCGCCAGATCGGCGCTCTCTTGCGCATGGCCCAAGAATCGCCATTTTCCCCGCTCAAAGTGTTTTACTCGAGGCTTGGCGATATCGTGTAACAAGGCTGCGAGACGCAGGTGAAGGACCGGCAAAATCCTGTCCACCGTCTCAATGGCGTGATCGAAAACAGTGTAGCGATGATGCGAACGGTCCTGCTCCACGCCTTTTCCTTCACACAGTTCGGGAAGGACCTCAGCCAGTATACCGCAGTTGTACATGACCCTGAAACCATTGGATGGATGAGAGCTCATCAGGAGCCGTGTCAATTCTCCCCGGATTCGTTCCGCCGCGGCACGATTGATAAGGAAGGCGTCCGCCTTTATGGCGGCAAGCGTCCGGGGATGGATCTCAAAACCCAGTTCGGTCGCCAGCCTGATTCCGCGCAGGAGGCGAATGGGGTCTTCCCGAAACCGCGAATCCGGGTCTCCTGTCGCCCTGATTATGTGGCGATCCAGGTCCCTCCCTCCCTCCCATGGGTCGATCAGCGTCTGTCGGATGTGATCCCAGGCCATGGCATTGACGGTAAAGTCCCTTTTGGCAAGGTCTTCTTCAACCGACCGGGCTTGAGCTCTGTAAGGAGTTATTTCCACACGGGTGTCCGGGAGCACGAGGGTCACTGTTCCATGCTTCAGACAATAGTTCTTCATATCTTTGAACAGCTCGCTTATCAGGTCGGACGGCGCTGAAGTCGTGATATCCCAGTCGGGTACAGGTCGGCCGAGAAGGGCATCTCGCAGCACGCCGCCAACGACACAGGCTTCCTGCCCTGCATCGATCAGGCGGGCCAGGGCATTCGAGATAAGGGGAGGGAGAGAAAAATCAAAAGGGCATGGGATCATGATTTTCCGTAACTGTGGAGGCCGGCCAGATAATTTACCCCAAAATACGTAAAGAGGACGCAGGAGAAACCGATCATGCAGAGGATGGCGATCTTCCTGCCCCGCCATCCCCTTACCAGTCGTGAATGGAGGACCGCTGCATAGATCAGCCAGGTAATGAGAGACCAGGTTTCTTTGGGATCCCAGCTCCAGTAGCTCCCCCAAGCGGAGTGAGCCCAGACTGAACCCGTGATGATGCCCAGCGTCAGCATGAGAAAACCGATGACCACCATTTGATAGTTGAGGTCGTCAAGTATAAGGGTTCCCGGGATCAATCGCAGGAAAATTCCCTTCTTTCCTCCTCTGTCGAATCTCTTCAGGAGATACATGATACTGAGCGCGAAGGAAATGCCAAACGCCGCGTACCCGAAAAAGCAGGTAATGACATGGGTAATGAGCCAGTTGCTCTTGAGGGCCGGCACCAAGGGCTGGATGCGGCTGCTTATATTGGGTGAGAACGAGGCATATGCCATGGCCAGGGACGCCAGCGGCGTCACGAAGGTTCCAAGGGTACGATTTTTTGTCCGCCATTCCACAATCAGGTAAAGGAGAATGATGGTGAATGAAAAGAAGATAAGGGATTCATAGAGGTTCGAGAATGGAGCGTGTCCGATACCCAGCCTGTAAGACTCGATCCATCTCAGCACTATAGCCAAAGCATGTCCGGCCAGTCCCAGCACGCAGATGGTGGTTGCTATCTTGCCGAAAATTCCCTTCCCCATGACCATCATAAGAAGGTAGAAAAAGAAGGCGCCGAAATAGACAAACGTAATATAGCTGAGGATAAAAGAGCTCATCAAGCTTCCCTTTCTTTCTCGTTGAGACCCTGCTCAAGGCTTCGGCTCAGGTGCACTAATTCTCTTTCAAGACCGACCGGATTTTTGCTCGCATTCCCTGCCAGGCTAATGCGGACCCCCTTCTTTTCCGATGTTATCCGGACCCAGACGCGCCGGTGGGACATGAAAAAGGTAACAAAGAATCCTCCCACCATAAGAAAACAGCCGGTCCAGACGAGGGGTACGCCGGGGTCTTTTGCAACCTGGAGTCCCGTATAATACCGGGTATCCAGACTCTGGAGAATGAACGTGTAAGGTTTGAAGGCTGACGGATTCAGCTTTATGAATTTTTGAGTGATGCCGGGATAGCGCTTCTCAATTTCCTCGTGGTCCCGAAAGACCCAGAAGCTCGTCTCCTGGCCCGGGGCCGGCAGCACACGAATGAGAACGGCCGGGCCCATATTCATAAAATCTCCCTGGATATCAGCAACCTCAAAAGTTCCATCCCCGCCGGGAAGAGAAGTCGGATCGCCCTTTTTCACCTCCAGAAGGCTCGTTTCGGCTTTGCTTGTTGTCTTGATAATCTTGAGCCGGACCCGGTCACCGACCACCGTTCCGTAGTCGGCTTGGTAAAAGGTTATGCCGCGAAAATGGGCGGGATGATTGACCAAGACACTTGCCTTCATGAGGGCTTTTCCTTTTTCGAGGAAGGTAAGATCGGACCGGTATTCCTTCGGGGTCCCGTTGTCATAGAAATCCACCGAGAAATGGTCACAACGCACTGTGAAGCCAAGCGGGATGCGGTCCATGTCATTTGTGCTGCTTACGATGCCGGCCTCCCCTCCTTCCACAATGTTGACGTAGGCCTCAAAACCGAAAATGGACCCCACGATAGCTCCCATCAGGATAATAAGGATACTGAGGTGGATCAGGTAAAAGCCGAAATGAGTGAGGCGTCCCCGTTCTCCATACATATAGTAGGCGTCTTTTGAAGCCTTGTCCCGGACTCTTCTGTATTTTTTCCGGAAAGCATGTTCCACATCCTTTGCGACTGTTGCTCTTTCTCCCCGAACCATGAAGGTCAATTCACCGGGAAGATCTTCAAAGGGTTTTTGCCGGTCAGGCCTGGGTGTTGCGTTGAAACGTTTCCAGATGCCGGGAAAACGATTGATGGAGCATATGATGAGGTTCAGGGCTAGTATTCCAATGAGTAGTCTGAACCAAATCGCGTGATAGATATTGAATAGATCAAGAAAGAAGAAGATCTTCAGAGCAGCTGGGCTGAGATTCCGAGCGAAAGCTATCGAAGCTTCACGCTGGGGAATGAGGGTGCCCACAATGGAAACAAGCGCGAGGATGATGAGAAGAGTGATGGTCAAGCGCACGGAGCAGAAAAAGCGCCACACGGGGTTTGGATGTTTCCGGCTTTCGAGTGTAGGCATCATGTGATTCCGTTCGATGAAGTTACGCTAAGAGTCGTTTCCCTCCCCGGAACTCTCGGTTACCGGAAGGGCACGGGCTATTCTCCAATCCAGAAATGAGGCATTTTTACCCCGCTGAAGCGGGATCAAGTCGAAGATTCCGGACCTTGAGCCGGAAATCTCGATGGATTACGCGGAGGCGTATCCCGCCGATTTATCAACCTCTGGCGGATTGACGCAGACATTGTGAAAACGGCGCATTTATTAATCGAACCATACCATGGACAAAAGGAAACTTCAAATTGAATTCACGCTGACCCGAATCCATCCTCAAAATTCATCTGCATCTTTGAAGGCGAGTGATTCGGAAGGAGCGAGCGAAGGCAACGCAGCAGGTATTGCATTGATGGTGGATCAGCGACGGAGCAAAATATTTGACCATCACCTCTTGATCATGTAATAGAAAGAAGATCGTTGAGTTCACGTGTCTCAAATTTCCGGGGCGATACTCTGGTGGTGGAGGAACACTGTATGCTGGACCTAAAATTCGTGCGATCCAACCTCGATGCAATCAAGAAAATGCTCAAGAGCCGGGGATACGATCTGGACTTATCGGAATTTGAAACCCTTGACACGGAGCGACGGAACAGACTCTTAGAATTAGAGGAACTGCGCCATCACCGGAATGAGGTGAGCGAAGAGATAGCTTCCCTGAAGAAGAAAGGAGAAGATGCTTCCTCACTGATTCTCCGTATGAAGCAGGTTTCCGAAGAGATCAAACAGAAAGAAAAAGAGATCGGCGATTTCATCGAGGAACTGGATCGACTCCTCATGGTCATCCCGAACATGCCCCACGGATCGGTCGCTGTGGGAAGAGATGAAACCGATAATCCGGTGGTCAGAACCTGGGGCGAGAAGAGGGAGATGAATTTCGAACCCCTTGCACATTGGGAGATCGGCGAAAAACTTGGCATTTTGGATTTTCCCCGGGCCGCAAAAATAGCGGGCGCTAGGTTCGCTCTCTACAGGGGTGCCGGAGCAAGGCTCGAACGCGCACTTATCAATTTTATGCTCGACATCCACACAAAGGAGCATGGGTACACTGAAATCCTACCCCCGTTCATGGTCAACCGGGCTTCCATGACCGGCACCGGGCAGTTGCCGAAATTTGAAGCAGACCTCTTCAAGATCCAGGGCTGGGAATATTACCTCATTCCAACCGCGGAAGTCCCAGTGACAAATATCCATCGGGAAGAGATTCTTACCGAGGAAGAACTGCCCATCTATTACGTCGCCTACACGCCCTGTTTTCGCTCGGAGGCCGGCTCCCATGGAAAGGATACCCGGGGCCTTATTCGCCAGCACCAGTTCAACAAAGTGGAATTGGTGAAGTTCACGCAACCGGACGATTCCTATGAAGAACTGGAAAAATTGACGGCCGATGCGGAAGAGATCCTGAAGAGGCTCGGTCTCCATTACCGGGTTGTATCCCTGTGCACGGGTGACCTGGGATTTTCCTCGGCGAAAACTTACGATCTCGAGGTGTGGCTACCGGGGCAGGGGCTCTACCGGGAAATCTCTTCTTGCAGTGATTTTGAAAATTTTCAGGCCAGGAGGGCAAAGATTCGTTTCAAACGGAAGGGATCGCGCGGGACCGAGCTTGTGCATACACTGAACGGATCGGGGCTCGCCGTAGGAAGAACTCTTGTGGCAATCCTCGAGAACTATCAGCAGGCGGATGGGCGGGTCGCAATCCCGGAAGCGCTCAAGCCATACATGGATGGTGCTGACTTGATAGATCGGGAGCAGCAATGACACACGGGTCAAAGCCTCCGGAAGACTGGCGGGCATATCAAACCGGGCTTCAGCAGAAGGCAAGGAAGAAAGAATTGTCCCGACGGGTTCCCTTGCTCGCATTTTATGCAGGGGGACTGGCGTTCCTGGTCCTGCTCATCATCTATGGTGTGAACAGCATCCTGGTCCATTTCAGCGAGGCCAGTTACCCACAGGCAGAAAAGGTGAAACAGCCTGTTCCAAAGCCGGTCGCCATCGATACCGAAGAACTCTGGCCGCTTATATCGCCTCGATTCGGAGAGAAGGGGAATACCCCCAATCTTTTTCCCATTCGCAGGAATGATACCGAGCTGATGGTACAGACAACGATCATGCCTAAACTGCAGAAATATATCTATCATCTTCTTGAACGCTCGCAGGCGGAAGAAGCGGCTGTTGTTGTTTTACGTCCCCGCGACGGCCGGGTCCTGGCCATGGTGAGTTACCGAAAAGACGGGAAAACAGGAGAGAACCTCTGCCTTGCATCACATTTTCCGGCCGCCAGTCTATTCAAGATCGTCTCAGCAGCAGCAGCTATTGAAAAAGCGCATTTTACCCCCGACAGGATGATCACTTTTCTCGGCAGGGCACATACCCTTTACAGGAACCAATTGACAAAGAAGGTGAGCAGGTATTCTACGACGGTGACGTTTCGAAAGGCATTTGCGACCTCGATAAACCCCGTGTTCGGGAAGCTCGGGATTTACACCCTTGGACGGGGAACCGTCGTTGATTATGCCCAGAGATTTTTCTTCAATCGCCCGATATTGTTTGACCTTCCTCTTTCTCCCAGTGTCATAGACGTCCCCGAAGACCCGTATGGGATCGCTGAAGTGACGTCGGGTTTTAACAGGCGCACGCTGATCTCTCCCTTTCACGCCGCGCTTCTCGCCTGTGCAGTTGCAAACGGAGGGAAAGTGATGAAGCCGTGGGTTATCAATGAAATCAGGAAAGAAACGGGGCCAGTGTACCAGGCTCACCCGGATGTGCTGGGAATCCCCATTGCAGCAAAAACGGCCCGGTATTTGCAGACCATGATGCAAGATACCATGCGATACGGCACGTGTCGCAAATCTTTCTGGCACCTGCAGAGAAAAAGGAGATTTCGGGGGCTGAACTTGGGCGCCAAAACGGGAACGATCAACGATAGCTCCGACCTTCACAAATATGATTGGATTACCGCATACGCAATGCCGAAAGACGATTCGGCCGGAATTTGCCTGGCAGTTCTGGAAGTCCATGGACGGATATTGGGTGTCAGATCCAGGGAAATCGCCCGGGCGATCATAAACTATGAAATTCTGTCTTGAGAAAGACCCGCTGGGGGGGTGAACAGGAGACCCCTCAGCCATTTGACACTAATTCCAGTTTGCATTCAAGATTATACCAAGGCGGCAAGGAGTAGGCGACGGAGGCGTACGAAAACAGTACGTCGAGGAGCCTGCGACGCAGCCAACGCCGGTAGCGCTTGAATGCGAATTGAAATACGGAGGAGGATGAACCATGTGTGGCATCGTATCTTACGTGGGGGAAAAACAGGCGCGACCCATCCTCATCGACGGGCTCAAACAGCTCGAATATCGCGGCTATGATTCAGCAGGAATCGCCGTGCACGATGGATCAACTATCAATTGCCAGCGGGCTGTGGGAAAGATCATCGAACTGGAAAAAAAGATCAGTTCCCTGAAAATGGACGGAACCATGGGTATTGCCCATACCCGCTGGGCAACCCATGGAGAACCAACGGAACACAATGCTCACCCCCATACGGACCAGGAGAGAAAGGTATTTATGGTCCACAACGGCATTATAGAAAATTACGCCTTCCTGAAGAAAAAACTTCAGAAAGAGGGGTACCAATTCTATTCCGAAACCGACACAGAGGTCCTGGCGCAGCTGCTCGGAGTCAATTTTGAAGGAAACCTGGCAGAGGCCGTCAGAAAAACCATGTCGCAGGTGGAAGGCACCTTCGGTATCGCTGTGATTCATAGGGAAATCCCCGGGGAGATCGTAGTCGCAAGAAGGGGAAGTCCGCTCGTTATCGGGTTAAGTGACGAAGGCCATTTCGCGGCGTCGGATGTCTCAGCCATGGTCCGCCACACAAACCAGGTGATTCATCTCCAGGACAATGAACTCGCAACCCTGAGACAGGACGATTTTCTCATTTCAACGGCGCGGGCCGAACCCATTCAGAGGTCAATAGAGACCGTAGAGTGGCATGCAGAAGACGCCGAACTGAGCGGGTTTCCGCACTTCATGCTGAAAGAGATATACGAACAGCCTGAAACAGTTCGCAATGCCATGCGGGGACGCCTTGAGTTCGGGGAAGGGGTCCCGAAACTGGGTGGTATCACACCGGTATGGGACCAATTGAAAGAATGCCGTCACCTGGTGATTGTAGCGTGTGGGACATCCTATTACGCAGGATGTGCCGGGCGGTATGTGTTTGAAAAGCTGACAGACATCGACGTGGAGGTGGAGGTCGCCTCCGAGTTTCGGTACAGAAAGCTCAACTTTCCTCCCAACACCTTTATCATTGCTATTAGCCAGTCAGGGGAAACTGCCGACACGCTGGCTGCCATCCGCGAGGCCAAGAGAAAAGGAGCGAGACTCCTCGGGATCGTCAACGTGGTGGGCAGTTCAATCTCCCGCGAGACCGAAGCGGGTGTGTATAATCATGCCGGTCCCGAGATCGGGGTGGCATCCACGAAGATCTTCACTTCGCAGCTCACGATCCTCATCCTTCTTGCGCTTCTGCTGGGCCGGCACCAGAACCTCTCCCTGACTGAAGGAGTCGAGGCCATTCGCGCACTTCAGGCACTTCCGGAA